>Ga0325411_1000685_pt1 | contig 36195 bp, 11 predicted proteins | sample PopdelMetagenome_13_FD_206181 | JGI IMG/M metagenome (GOLD analysis project Ga0325411, IMG submission 206181) | Populus deltoides microbial communities from Bellville, Georgia, United States - Xylem-PdIQD-R4 | ecosystem: Host-associated > Plants > Phyllosphere > Stem > Wood/Secondary xylem...
TTTTTGGTTTGTGCAAAATCCCCCCCCCCCCCCCCCCCCTTTTTTTTTTCCCTTTCTTCCCCATCTCTCTCAACAAAAAGCAGCCGATCCTAGAGGGACCTTGTCTGCGAGTCCCCACTAGTTTTGACCGGAAGTCAAATCAGCCCTCCCACCATATCCTCTCGATGTCTGTCTACGAGTTTCTACTACTCTAGAAAACTAGAGCCTTGTGATACTTGCAGAAACTTATCTCCCAATTCCATTCTCTCTCTCGATTCTTTAAGCATTTTGGGTATCTTGAGACCGATTTTATACGAGATTAAATCTATAACTTCAATCCAACTAAAAATAAAATATAATAAGTAGGCAATCAAATCAACCCAGTGAGGTTCTTTTCCTCTTTATTCCCTCTCCACGTTCCCTCCTTTTCCATTTTGTTAAAAGAAAAGAAAAAAAAAAACCATAATAAAAAGCAAACCCTTTTCCTAAAGCTTTCCCTCTCTTTGCGACATCAACGACAATTTCTCATCATATTCACCACTTTCTTTACCATCTCTCTCTTTTCTATACACTACACTGCACAACACTACTACTCTCTCTCTCTCTCTCAACTGTTTTTTTTCCTGCAAATCTTGTTTCTCCAATGGAGAGTAACCCGGTTCAGCTTTTCCATCATCTTGCACTTGCACTCCTTCTCTTCGTGTTTTCTGTTTCGGTTTCCGTGACCGAGCAGGGTCCCGTTCCATCGATAAGGACCGATGCTGCAGCCCTTCTTTCATTCAAGAAGATTATTCGAAATGACCCAAATAGAGTTTTATCAGGGTGGCAGATTAATCGAAGTCCATGCAACTGGTATGGTGTTTCTTGCACTCTTGGAAGAGTCACTCATCTTGATCTTAGTGGAAGTTCTCTTGCTGGGACCATCTCTTTCGATCCTTTATCTTCTCTTGACATGTTATCTGCTCTGAATTTATCTTCGAATCCGTTTACTGTAAATTCCACCTCTTTGCTTCACCTCCCATACGCACTGCAACAGCTTCAGTTATCTTCTACTGGACTTGAAGGTCCGGTTCCTGAGAAATTTTTCTCCAAGAACCCGAATCTCGTTTACGTAAACCTTTGTCATAATAATTTGTCGTCATTACCAGATGATCTCTTATTGAACTCTGATAAAGTTCAGGCACTTGACCTTTCTTATAACAATTTTACAGGGTCCATTTCAGGTTTGAGAGTTGAGAATTCCTGCAACTCCTTGTCGCAACTTGATCTATCGGGAAACTTTTTAATGGACTCCATTCCTCCTTCACTTTCAAATTGTACAAATCTCAAAACTTTGAATCTTTCGTTCAATATGATCACAGGAGAGATCCCCAGGTCTCTAGGTGAACTGGGCAGTTTACAGAGATTGGATCTCTCTCACAATCATATCTCTGGTTGGATTCCTTCTGAGCTGGGAAATGCATGTAATTCACTTCTAGAACTTAAGCTTTCATATAACAACATTTCAGGCCCGATTCCTGTCTCCTTTTCCCCTTGTTCTTGGCTGCAAACTCTTGATTTGTCTAACAACAACATATCAGGGCCTTTTCCAGATTCTATCCTTCAAAATCTTGGTTCATTGGAGAGATTGCTGATAAGTTACAACCTAATTTCTGGATTATTTCCAGCTTCAGTTTCTTCCTGCAAAAGCTTAAAAGTTTTGGATCTTAGTTCCAATAGATTTTCTGGTACCATTCCACCAGATATATGCCCAGGTGCAGCCTCTCTGGAGGAGCTGAGATTGCCGGATAATCTCATTGAGGGAGAAATCCCAGCACAACTATCACAATGTTCCAAGCTGAAGACGCTTGATCTCAGCATAAACTTCCTTAATGGATCGATCCCGGCTGAGCTTGGAAACCTCGAGAATCTGGAGCAGTTAATAGCATGGTATAATGGCCTGGAAGGAAAAATTCCACCGGAATTGGGCAAATGCAAGAATCTGAAGGATCTAATTCTCAATAACAACAACCTAAGCGGCATAATTCCAGTTGAATTATTCAGTTGCAGTAATCTTGAATGGATATCTCTCACAAGCAATCAATTCACAGGTAAAATCCCAAGAGAATTCGGCCTTCTGTCAAGGTTAGCGGTCTTGCAACTAGCGAACAATAGTTTGAGTGGAGAGATACCGACAGAACTAGGAAATTGCAGCAGCTTGGTTTGGTTGGACTTGAACAGCAACAAGCTCACTGGTGAAATCCCACCTCGACTTGGTCGGCAGCTGGGGGCAAAAGCATTGAGTGGAATTCTGTCCGGAAACACTTTGGTGTTTGTTCGGAATGTGGGGAATTCATGCAAAGGAGTTGGAGGTTTGCTGGAATTTGCTGGAATCAAAGCCGAAAGACTTTTGCAGGTACCAACTTTGAAGACTTGTGATTTCACAAGATTGTATTCAGGAGCAGTCCTGAGCCTTTTCACACAATACCAAACACTGGAGTATCTGGATCTGTCTTACAATGAGCTCCGAGGGAAAATTCCGGATGAAATTGGGGAAATGATGGCCCTCCAAGTTCTTGAATTAGCTCATAACCAGCTATCTGGAGAGATTCCTGCATCACTGGGCCAGCTCAAGAATTTGGGTGTGTTTGATGCATCGCATAACAGATTGCAGGGTCAAATCCCAGATTCATTCTCAAATCTATCTTTCTTGGTGCAAATTGATCTTTCAAATAATGAATTAACAGGGGAAATCCCACAGAGGGGGCAGCTCAGTACACTTCCAGCAACCCAGTACGCAAACAATCCAGGACTTTGCGGAGTTCCACTGAACCCGTGTGGGAGCGGAAATAGTCACGCGGCATCTAATCCAGCCCCAGAAGGTGGCAGAGGAGGTAGAAAGAGTTCAGCTACATCGTGGGCTAATAGCATTGTCTTAGGGATCCTCATCTCCATTGCTTCCCTGTGCATTTTGGTTGTGTGGGCGATAGCGATGCGTGTGAGGCATAAGGAAGCAGAGGAGGTCAAGATGCTTAATAGTCTGCAAGCATCTCATGCTGCTACAACATGGAAGATTGACAAAGAGAAAGAACCATTAAGCATCAACGTTGCTACATTTCAGAGGCAGCTGAGGAAGCTCAAGTTTTCTCAGCTCATTGAGGCCACCAATGGCTTCTCTGCAGCCAGCCTTATTGGGTGTGGTGGGTTTGGAGAGGTGTTTAAGGCCACATTGAAGGATGGTTCTAGTGTTGCAATCAAGAAACTGATAAGATTAAGCTGCCAGGGTGATCGAGAGTTCATGGCCGAAATGGAAACTCTAGGGAAGATAAAGCATAGGAACCTCGTTCCTCTTCTTGGATATTGCAAAATTGGTGAAGAGAGACTGCTTGTGTATGAATTCATGGAGTTTGGAAGTCTCGAGGAAATGCTACATGGAAGAGGAAGAGCACGAGACAGACCGATTCTAACTTGGGATGAAAGGAAAAAGATTGCCAGAGGTGCAGCCAAGGGACTTTGTTTTTTACACCACAATTGCATCCCGCACATTATTCACCGAGACATGAAGTCAAGCAATGTTCTGTTGGACCACGAAATGGAAGCAAGAGTTTCAGATTTTGGAATGGCAAGGCTCATAAGTGCACTTGACACACATCTTAGTGTAAGCACACTAGCAGGAACGCCGGGGTATGTGCCGCCTGAGTACTACCAAAGTTTTCGGTGCACTGCAAAAGGAGATGTCTATTCGTTTGGTGTTGTACTACTGGAACTCCTGACAGGTAAACGCCCCACAGATAAAGAGGATTTTGGAGACACTAACTTGGTGGGTTGGGTGAAAATGAAGGTAAGAGAAGGGAAACAGATGGAAGTGATAGACCCAGAATTTCTCTCCGTGACTAAAGGAACTGATGAAGCTGAGGCAGAAGAAGTTAAAGAAATGGTTAGGTATTTGGAAATATCATTGCAGTGTGTTGATGATTTTCCTTCCAAGAGGCCTAGCATGTTGCAAGTGGTGGCCATGTTGAGAGAGCTGATGCCTGGATCAGCCAATGGAAGCAGCAACAGTGGTTGAAAACTTGAACAACATTGTGTATTGTTTGTGGATCATATAGTGTAAGAAGATAAGGTTTTCAATATCTTATGCTAAGGTTTTAAGAATTTTCTTGTATCTAATTTGAAAATGTTTTAATTTTGCTTTGTTGATTAGTGCCTAACAGAGATTATGATCATATCTTTGGTCTCTTCCTCATGAAATGCAAGACATTGTATAGAGCCAGATATCCTGACAACTGCCAACCAACCTTCATAATCCTTAAATTTCTGCATCCATCTGTTTACCTTCCCCGTTCCCAGTTCTCAAGATTAACATCCTAAAACATGGGATTCCCACCCTGTACATGCAAGCAACATGCAGGATTGCTCTCTTACAAGAACCTGTTGTTGACATTGATAGATCTTCTGAGATGGAAACTTCGTGCAAGGAAAAATCTGATTAGCCATCACCATCTAGTACCCTGTCACTGCCAATAATATGGTCAATTTCAAAAACAAGAAATGCCATAATTGGGTCAATTGTGCAATGTGGATATCTGTCAAACGAACAACTTGATGCCACTCGACCACAATGACTTGAACTCAAAGGTATCAACACCCTGTTCATGATTAGTTATGTAAGGAAATGCTTGCTCGAAACCCTGGTCACCTCTGTAATCCGGGGATTTAAGAAATGAGAGGGCTGGGGGTTTCCACTTTTGATTAGCTCATGGCCCAATGGGCCCATCAATGTTCTTGATATCTTGGCTCGCAATCATGCGGACTCGACTTGTTGGGTGTTGCTCGTAGGCAGCTTGGATTCATACTTTCATCTTCTATCTATTAACATGATTTCTGATTGATTGCTTTCCTAATGTCCACACTGATGAGAAAAGAAAAAACGAAAGCGGCAAAAAAGAAAGAAGAAAAGGGAGCCATTTCCATGACAGATTTGCACTACCATCATATCAGTCATTTGCTTTGTTTTCTACCTCGTCCTTTTAGCTCCTTACAACACTATGACGTTTTGAATTGGGATTCTCTCATCTTATTTTCCCTCAAATTTGATCACGTGGATAAATAAATTTTAAAACCTCTGATTGAAGGATAATATAAAATAAATATATTTCTGGTATCAGATGGATAATTAAAATTACCTTTTATTTTATTTTATTGGTTTTGCTAGATTTAGCATTGGAAATAAAATATATATATTTATATAAGAAATATAAAAAAAAATTTGGGTTAATTTAAATTATCATTAATTCAAAATGGATGAAAATGATTATAGTTGGTGATCAGACAAGTAAAAACTACTATATATCTATTACTTCTTTCCTCTTATTTTAAGGATATTATTGTATTCAAAATTAACGTGACATGAGAAAATAATTGTTTTTTATCACCTGTAGCTCTTCCATTAACTTTAAAATGATGCACTTTCTTTTTAGTTACATCACGAACCTCAAAATGATATTGGTAGTAGTGTGTATTTAGGTGTCGTTTGTTTAGGCAGTTGCGACTGAATTTTAAACAAAATACAGCTCCTGCATGTTTGGTTATGAAAAAAACAGGTTTTACTGTTCATGGAACCTACCTTTTACTGTGTTTGAAACGCAGGGTCTCACCAAGCAGCTTCCCGCTGCTTTTGTTTCAACTGAGTTACAACACAGTAAACAACGGCGCGCCTTGCAGAAACACAGAAAAAGGATTCCTAGCTCTTTCCCTTCCCCTTCCCCTTCCCCTTCTTCTGCTTCTGCATCATGTCCACCGTTCATGTTGAAGAACAGTGGAGACATGGTGCAGAAGAAGAAGGAGAAGGAGAAGGAGACATCTCCTTCTTCTTCTGCACCATGTCTCCACTGTTCTTCAATGCATGAGACAAAAATTTATCTATTCCAAAATTCCAGCAACTCATCAATGCAATACTTCTAGAATGACTTTCACAGTGCCGGATGGTGTAGTCTTTAAAGAAGATAATAGACTTTCACAGGGGAGATGAAGAATGGTGGGCGGAAGCAGCCCAAATAGTTTCATTGCGCAGGTAGAAATGGTGCACCCAATGTATCCAGATAGAATTAGATTTGAGATGGATATTCCAAAATTGCTTTTCAAAAAAACTCCTTGTTGCGGTTTTGATATCTAACAATCCAACGCCGCCTTAGGAAGGCAAACAAATTTCCAAGCAATTAGATGATATGTTAGTGCTTACTTCGACTTCTTTGGCAATAAGGTTTGTGCTTATATGTTCGTTCCAATTTATTAGTGCTGACATGTTAATTAGGTGTTGGTTGAGACTTAGCCATAGATGCAAGAAAATATACTGATTCGATCCAGAAACCACTTTGGCGAACTGGTGGTACACTCTGTCTCATGGATTGTTTGATTTTTTATTTTTGTACGTATCAAAGCATTAAATGATATATTTTCTTACCTACAATAATAAATAAATTTATTTATTTTAAATTAAAAAAATAAAAAATAATGATATAACATATCAATTAATGACATTTTCAAAAAAAAAAAAAAAACACAAACATAAAAGAATTTGAAAACAGAGAAAAGACGAGAAAAGTTATCACAAAGACCGAGTTCTATGAACTCGGATGAATAACATTTGATTGATTGATTTAGTGGATCTCAATATATATTATTTATAACTTTTTATTATAGGTGGGTTCTGTAATATGATTATTTTGATATATAGTATATCAAGGATAGTTATATTGCCTTAACTCAAGCTATTTAAAACTAAGTGAAAATGACTCGGATTTAACGTGGAGTTTTTTTTACTATTATTTTTTTTTATAGAATTTTTTTTTATAGAAAATCACAAGGTTTTCACTTATCGGTAAAAAGTAGCTAAGGCTAGACACAGGAGAGGAAATCGGTGGATACGAAGAAGAAAAAATAGTGAAATCCCAATACAGACTTGAAAATATGTTTTTTTTTTCTTATTTTTTTATTTGGTTTAACGAGATTCAACGGTTAGTTTTCCTCTAAATTCCTATCTGATTTTTTTCATAATTAATTTAAACCCCAGATTTTAAAATGTAAATTTTAAGTCTTTTCCACTGAAACATATGCCTTGATATTTAGAGAGATTATTACATATACTTAGTCTAACATATCATTTATGAATTAAGTAAATAAACAAAAGACGTATCTCGGTTTCCACAACAATTCTCATACAGTTGACCGTTTCATTTGAAATATGACTTTCCACCGAGCATAAAACATGAAGTTCTAACCATTATTTATTTAGTTATTTTCTTTCTTTCTTTTAATTATTGAGAGAAATCATGGCAAAAAAAGATTTGAGAAATGTTCTACACAACTTTTGGTGGTTTTTCTTGCATCCTAGAGGTACGTAATATATATCCCATCAAAATGTAGCCACAACCCTTTCAAGAGCTGGGAGTACTCTAGATTTCAATTGCTTCTTCTTTTTACGATAATCGATGGTATTATTAATTAATATCATGTTAGCCATTTAGAAAATGGCCGACATCAATCCAGGTTTTAATTGCTCAAGTCGCAAGACGCAATGCCTTGCCTTTTACCTTTTTTTTGCTGTACTGGGAATCTCGAACAGGTTATGATATCCTTATTGGCTACGTACTGGGGTTGGGGCAGGATTTGGTGCAACTAGAGACCTGAAGGAAAACCTAGATCAACTGGACAGGCGGTTCAATGCACGAATCGGCTACCCAGTTCTCTCTGAAATCCGACCAAAGGGACACAACTTCTTTAATACGGGGTTTGTCTCTGCAAGCCTACTTCTCATCGGTTTCCTGTGCTTACTTTGCAGTATCATCAATCATATCATCCTTGGCCCTCTCCATTAAAGAGTAGACGAATATTAGAGGAGAGGAGGGTAAAGACGTTGTAAATTTGTTAGGCCTGGCTAATGGGATATGGCGCTCCAAGCTAGGTTAATGCTAAGCTCAGTTTTCATTTTACAAGAGCCATGCTGAGGTTGCCATTCCATTCTCATCGTTTCGTGTTTCCTTTCTTCTGTACTCGTTTCTTTGCTAGAGTGATCGGGGTAGCCCAAAACAATTATTAAGCCCAAACTCAGCTCCTTTTGTCTGATGTGCTTGTCTGTTAGCTCCAAGGAACAAACATGATGACCCACATTGCAATAAGACATCAGAGTAAATTGTAAAGTGGTCCTTATTGTTTTATGGAACAAATCACGTAATCATTCTTTTTAAAAAAACAATCGATTAATCTCTTGACCGCATTTCATTTCACCATCAAGTCAGGAACAAGCATGACTGGAAAATTGGTGTCAGCGTAGCATTTCAATGGCGGAAAGTAAACAGCAGGAAGTCATTGCAGATGTGAGAGATCAATTAATTTCTCTTGAACCTCAAGGGACTAGATTACTTCTTTGTAATACATATAGAGACTTAAGCTATGATTTACTTAAAACATAAAACTCACCAGCTCTTGGCAGTTACCAGTTTGTTTTTTTTCCCCGAAACGAAACGCAATACCTACCTGGCTAGAAATTGTGGGGGTATTTACCTAGCTAGACAAACATTTTCATGTTCTATCTTTTACTTTACACTGGTTAGATTTTAAACCTTTTTTGCTAGAAAAAACCAGGGTCTCCATAATCCCATCATCGCATTGGAGACGGAAAGCAAGAGTGGATGAGGATATTTTTGTCCACTTCTATGTGTCCATGGCTGTACCTTTCTCACGGTAGGGTAGTCCCTTTCCACCACTGCCTGCTGTTGCATTCCATGTGGGAGAGATTTTCCATGCTATCAATGAAGATGGGGAATCGCATAGAGACAAAGTTACTTTCTTTCCCCCCAACATTCATAGGTTATACGACTACTACTACAACCATTACCTACTTCTAGTGTTCTTCCACCACCACTATTTCTACTGCTAATAAAGACATCGTTCGAGTTAGTGTTTGATCAACATGAGATCAACCTAGTTTGTCTATTTTTGGACACGATTTTACAAATTAACGACTCATCAAAATTTAGTCTTTTTGATGGATATGGATTTTTTTAACATTAATTGTTCATGGTTGAACTTAATTACTCTAAGAACCCAAAGGTGAAGAAGAAGAAGAAGAAGAAGAAAAAGCATAAGTGAAATAAAAAATCAACATAAATTAATTTGGAGTTATTAAAACTTTTTGCACTTATTCTAGGTTATGGATATTTTTTTATGATTAAGATTTCAACAATGGGGGGAGAGTTATCGCTTTTAAATGTTTTTTAAACTTGCTATTATTTTGAAAAAAATATCAAAATTAATGTTTTTTAATATTTTTTTGATTATTTAATGTATTAACATCACAAATAAAAAAATCATTTTAATATATATTTTCAAACAAAAAATATTTTTCAAAAACACCCTTGTCCTAAAAGGAACTTTAAATCAATTTATATATCTATCAAGATTAAATCACTTCTTCATAAATTAAGGACATCTTGACAAACGACCTATGTACTGTTATTATAGTTTTGTTTAAGAAGTTCAAGTAAACAAAATCTAAATAAAATGAGATAGCTTGCAAAGCACTAAATATCATCTCAAATTTGAATGTTACATTTTTTTTAAGATACTCTTTTTTTCTTTCGATATTAAAATGCATTTTCAGATCAACTTGCACATCAACTAGGATTATTTAAAAAAAAAAAAAAAACTTAAGAACGCACCCCTCACATGCTTCATCAAGAAAATATTAATAAATTTTTCTAGATACTAATCTCAAAGTTAAGAGCAGTAGATGGTAATAAAGTATATCCTAAAACATCAAATAAACTCTCTGAAATCGATACTTCTTTTTTCGAAATGTTGAATGTATAGCTTCAACATATCTTTTTTCCAAGTAAGTGAAATTAATGTATTTTTGCATACGTTTTTAATTAATATTTTATCTTATAACATTCAAATATGATCCCAACCCAAAAGTAATCAGTCCAATTTAATTGCGTACATGCTAGATCCTAATCTTTCGATTGATGGCTTGTTAATTTGTGTGATGTCTAGTGGGGTCAAGAATTACAGGAATTGTTGACCGTAAAAGGATCTATAGGAGAGAAATCTGAAAGCACGGCACTCATTTTTCTATGGAAAAAGTGTTGCGGCCGGGTTAATTACAGGTTTATTTTAAGCATAAATGTCTTTCTTCATATAAGATGAGTGCCTAAGACAGTTTAATTTCCTTTGCATTTAGGCTGGTATAAAAGTGGAAGGTCACCCTAAAAACAGTAAACGCGTATATTTCTCTACCTTGAAATAAATAATTGTGAATTAAATATCAAACATTCACTTATTGAAGAAGAAGAGATGGAAAAGAGTGAGGATAGGATTAAGAGAGGGTTTTCGGAGAGAAATAATTAAGAGATGGTATTTTTTATTAATTGAATTTTATTTAATATTCAAATTAATACTCTCAAAACCTGTACAAAAATAATATAACTCTATGGATTGAATTTAATTTATAGGTTACAAGGAGGCTTAAAAGAAGAAATAGCAGTGAAAAACCCAAGCCCTAAAATTAACTGATTTAGAATAACGGAACTTCCACCGGTTGGCGATGGTTATCTTTCAAGTGGACAAAACAATGGAAGCTGCGTTAGGAGGTGGGGAAAGAGGAGCACGTGGCCCCGGTAAAGAAAGAAAAAGGCAACGAAAACAATGGAAATCCTTTTTAGCCTTTTGGCGCATCCTGCATTTCGCCTTTGTTTTGGCTTAAACTATGAAACAAAGTCAGCTAACACACACACATAATGCCATTAATATATTTATTTCTTGTTGTTAGCCGCTACAGATCAGTTCTTAACTCTCAACTGGGAGTCAAGCATCGGTGGGTTGGCCTCTATATTAAATGCAAAAGAGACTGTGCCCTTCAGTGTTGAATAAATCTGCAACCTCTCCTGGTTCTGATAAAGTGAGAGTGTGTGTGTGTGAGTGTTAAGAGAGAGAGTGAGAGATAAATACTTCGAGTTTGTGTGTTGTTTATGTTGAGAGGGACGAGTGCCTGTGCACAACCATTTCAACTGTGGCACTGAAAAACATGGTGTTTTTCTGACAATTTAAAGGGGACACAAATGCAATGAAAATGACTTTGCCTTTCCTTCTCGCTCTTTAAAGATCCTTTTTCTCTCTCATTCTCTCCTACAAAATTGAATTTAGGTTGAAAAACGGGTCAATGGTGCCTCTAACGGTTCTTCCAATTTTATACTAGCATAATGGTCCCAAGAAAACTAATCGCCCAAGCTTAATCAGAGGAACACTGCTAATAATCCATTTGTCATGCATATTTACATACTAAGAAAGGTTCATGCAGACAGTTCAGCATGCAGCATGCTTTAGTAGTTTTACCAACCTTGAAAGCTGTATATGAATTGTAGATCCATGTCTGCAATTTTTATGTCGGCTCCCTCTCTACCTCACATGATTACACTTTTTGTCGACACAATTGATCTATTCTCTAAATATTAATCCAAACCCAAATCCAAATTATATTCAAACCAACGGTCACATGAAAAATGACAGAGTACTTAATTATTAGTCAGGAAGAAAAAAGGATAACTCAAGCTAGCTAGGTATGTGCTGCATAGAATATATAGAACCTGCCATATTATTCATGATCATGTCTTTGGAGAGGGTTCTCCATCGTTATTAGTAATAAATATAGAAGGAAAGGAGCATTATATGTACATGAAATTTTTTTGAAGCATTTCGATCTTATAATTAAGAAGCTATATGCAGATTCATGTGAGTGGTATTTATGACGACACATCCTGTCGTAGTGCCATGTTATATATGATTGAGTTTCTGTGGTGTATGATGAATCCTCTTCTGCCTTGAATTATAAATAATGCACAGCGTATATATGGACTATAACACATGAAAACCCCATTAATATTGCTCAAGAAAAACTGAAACCTCGTAATAAAGTCCGGCTAGCCATTTCTCTTTGAAACAAATGAAGATATTTATAAATATTAAATCAGTACAAATGAACTGTTACACCATCCAAATGTAGTTAACTAGCAACAATGGTTTAAAACACGAAGTTTGATTATACAGCCAGAGAACCTTCGTTTTTGTTTTTTTTTGGGGGGTTAAAAGTTATAACAGAAAATTTAAATGAACAGATATTAAAAAACAAAAAACAAAACAAAGAGAGGTTTTCTTAATACAGTTGCATGATATTTTGAGATATCATTCTCCATCCCCTTCAGTAGTTGCTGAGGACATGTAACTCATAGCAAGAGAAGTCTCGTCTGCCGGACAAGCAGCAGTTGATGCGTGGAATTGTTGCTTGCAAACTTGGCAGGTGACTTGCATAATGGTAGAACTTAATTTCTTTGTAGCTTGCTCTTTCAAAAGTTGAGCCTTTTCAAGTTCAGATTGAGCTTGTTGCCTAATCCTCTTTGCATTTGCAAATTCCAGTTCAGCCATCTCAATTTGCCTCTTTGCTTGTTGTCTAGCCTCCTCGGCATAGACCTTTTCAGTCATAGCCAACCTCAACTGTTCATTTGTAAACTCCTTTAACTTTGCTGCTTCGAGTGCAGGCTCATTAGAGGTGCTTTTATGCCAACTCGGATCCCCAATGGCCTTGTTTGATCCATCCTTTTCGCAACTATGATCACTTGACCCTATTGAAAGCTTCAAATTCGCAGCACGAGGCTCGTCAGGGTTTTGTGGTAAGTGATTGCTTGAAGATGGTAAGAGCTGAAGTTCAAGATTATGTTCTTGCTGACTAGAAGTAGACGCGTCATTTCTATCCGAGCACAAGTAAACTTGTTCGGTTGGCTTTGACATTGGTATCCCTGGTAAGGGTGCTATGTTAAAATTGGCATCACTTGAAGGGCTGGTGCTTGAAGCAGTTCTAGATGAGCAGGCCGGCTGCAATGCCTGTAGTTCAGGCTGGGCTCCCCTTACTGTGCAAGCATCTTGGTGCTCAATGAAACTCTCCACCCTGAAAAGACAAGAAATTGGAATGATTCAAAGTGATAATTAAGTTTAATGGTGTGGGATTATTCTTGATGTCTTTTGATAAACAAAGTTGTCAATTACAGCTAGGCATGATTAAGGCTTCAACGTGTAGGGATGCTAAGAAACAAGCATTATAAAATTGATTTAGGATCTGTACAATTGACCATATGACTAACTAGGTTTGATATATTAAATACACATAGCCTTAAAAAAGGGGGGGATGTGGGCTGTGTGTGCAAATTAATGAGTGCGCACAGTTTGTTTCTGTTTTATAAGTAAATGGGTTTTACTTATATTTAGCCAATGAAAACTGTTTTGGTGAGCAGTGATGCACTGCTCCTTCAACTTACATTGGTCGGCCTAGATCGCTTACATGGACAAATATGAAGTCATGCAGTACTGGAATGGAAATCGTTCTTGGATTTAGTACATCCACACATGTATTTATCTAGTAAAATAAAAACAGGCTTGAAATATTGCTCGATCTTGTGGGATCATCATCATAAAACCAAAAATAACATGAAATTCCTTGAAAGGTAAGGCATGCCCTTTTATGCTTGGGAGGGGGGGGGGGGGGGGGGGGCACTGTTAGGGTTAATTATGAACAAATAGAAGAGAACCTGGAAAAGACACGGCCACAGTCACAGGAATGACCTCTTGTGCCACAAGTCTTGAGGTGAGCTTTGTAATCAGACTGAACAGCGTAACCCTTAGAACACTTCTCACAAACCCACTGCTTGTGATTACTATGCTTCCTTCTAAAATGCTTCTTTATGCCAACAAGATCTCCTAAAGCATGGCAAGGGTCATGATGTAAGCAGCTTGGCTCTGGGCATACATAAACTCTCTTCTTCACTTCTTGTGTCTCCCTTTTCAGTAGCTTCCATGGCACCTTGTGCCTTCTCCTGTGCATTTGAAGGTTCTGGTCTCTTTGAAACCCTTGGTTGCAGATCTCACAGACATATCTGTCTGATTCTAGTAGGGTCCTGGGCGATAGAGATACAACCTCTGCATCTGGATCTATTTTTTAAAACAAACAAAAAGTAATTAAGAAAATACATGAATTGAACTGGTAAAAAAAAAGAAAAGAAAAACAAAGAAGAAGAAGAAGAAATGAAATGAATACACGAAGGACAGAGAGTTTTGATGTGCGGGTAGTTCTTGTTTTTATGTCACTGGAGCAATACCTGGTGTGCCTGCAGGTTTTCTTTTTCTTTTATTGGTGACCCCATTATCCAAGGAAGTTGTGAAGGGATCAGAGGAAGGAGATGGAGCAGTTGAAGTGGTGGTGCTGTCGAGCATGGATGAGGATTTTGTTTGGGATTTGGTGGCTATATGGTGTTGTAGGTGAAGTGAAACAAATCAATCTTTAGCTGTACAGGCGTTGAAGATTTTTTTTTTGGTGTAGTGGGGTTTTCAGCTTTACTGATGATAAAAGAAAGAAAATGGGTAGAGAGAGGGAAAGAGAAAGTTAAGAGGGCGAACATGGAGAAGGAAAGAAAAGCTCTTTGCTTTCTGAAATCTACTTTCTTTAAGCTTTTCCTTTTCTTCTTTTTAGCTTTTTTGTTTAGCCATGAGCTTTCTTGGTTTTGTTGTTGTTTGTTTCATTGACTCGGCCATCCCCCACCTTGAGCAGGTAAAGGTTAGAGGCAAAGTCTTGTTTATAAAGCTCTCGCTACAGTTTACTACGTACAGATAGCGAGAGAGAGAGAGAGGAAGAGGCTGACCCCAATCACCATTGCGTAAAACTTTGAGCCCCCACACACAGGATTTGGACAGAAACAAAAGAACATCCCCCTCCGCAACAATACAACCAGTCATTATTCATATCACACTGTAATTTGCATGCATAAATGCAGGCCAGGCCTCTGTTGCACGTGACCTCACATCCTCCTCCTCACGTGGCCTTTTCCTAAAATCTACTTTTCCATGATTAATTAGTGCCTTAAACCCTCTCATTGGTCAGTCTCCCTTTTAAAATCTTGATCAGTTTAGTCTTAGCTGATGGAATCGGCCCAGACGATGCCGCGGATCCACTTGTTAGACTCTCTTGTTAAAAACCTGATGTTGACGAATAATAATTATGCGGCAAAGGCTGTTTTATAAAATAACTTTGTAAAAAGTAAGAATTGTAAAATTATTTATTTAATCAACTCGGTATTTTCTGTGAAGATGGAAGTATTTTCATATAAAATTACACTCTCTCTCTCTCTATATATATATATATATATTGTAAGCCAAATTATCGGATATATTCCTGAGCTCTGAATGATTTTTGAATCGCACGTCATAGATCTGCTTGTGCGGTCTGTCTGGACAGATCGCTTTTAAGCCCTTGAGGCTGAGCTACCGCCTCTAAAACATATCAAGATCATACTTTATATGTTATTCCTTTGTTTTTCTTTTTTTATATATATATTTTATGAAAAAATAATTTCCAACTACGTACACTCCTCCTGTTAATTGGATAAAATAAGTCCAGTCCCCAAAGTCTTGAAAATTAGTTATGTTAATTAGCCCTTTCACTTCAATTTTGCTCACTCAAGACCTTGTACTTTTAATTATCAATCGCACGATCCCTCCACCTGCTAGTCTCAGTACTCTCTCAAACTGACAAACATGAACATAGAGGCGCAAATATAACAAATTCTTCTATTTTACTCGTATTAATTTATGCTGAGCCTGAATGAGCTCTAAAAATCTTATATTTATCTTTGATTATGATGTTTTTCGTATGTGTAGTGGCATTATTTAATTTGAAATAAAATAAAATAAAAATAATCTTAATGATACGGTTCGTAAGAAAAAATCATTTGTAAATTATAATTTTGATAAGAAATAAATAATCAAATACAAAAGCTAGTGTAAAAAAAGATAAATTTATCTTTGATTATGATGTTTTTCTTATGTGCAGTGGTATTATTTTGAAATAAAATAAAATAAAAATAATTTTAATGATACGGTTGGTTAAAAAATCATTTATATTATAATTTTGATAAAAATTAAATAATCAAATACAAAAACTAGTGTAAAAAAGACAAGCACGTACGTACAAGGCATTACGGTTGCATTTTCTTATAGTATATTTGCATGTGCTGGCATTACGGTTACATGATTTAATTTAGACCTTCAATTTAGTCCTTGAACGCACATAACCTTTGGCTAAAAAATAAGAAATTAAAATTTATGTAAAGAAAAATGAGAAAAGAAAACCATGAGAGAGAGAGAGAGAGAGAGAGAGAGATCAGAAGGATAAGGAGTCATTAATATGTTAATATAAAAAATATTTTTTAAAAAATAAAAAAATATTATTTTATTATATTTTTAAATAAAAAACACTTTAAAAAAATAATTGTTACAGCATATCCAAATACCTCTAAATTTGAGTCCTTCACTGGGTTTAGAATGATTTTTTATTTCAATTTTGAACCAACAATTTAAAAAAAGAAATTTCAATTTTTTTGTTGATTAGTTTTTTAAAAACTGGTTTTCAAGCTTGTGTTCGTGACGGTGTGAAAAATTGGGGAAGGGACACATGCATATATTTATCACCCAATTCTCATATGGGTCCCAAAAAACATATTTCTAATTAGACCCCTCATTTATTGGATATCACTCAATTAACTATCATCTTGTAATTTTTGTCTTTACAGTCATAAAAAAAGCATATTGGCTAAAATTGTAAGATTGTGTTTTTTAAAGTATTTTTTATTTTAAAATATATTAAAAAATCAAAAAATTTTAATTTTTTTTTATATCAATATATTAAGAGAATAAAAACCACTAAAAAATTAATTTAATATTATTTTAAAAAATACACTCTTAAAAATGATCTAAAAATAAAAACTAACGCATTTCTAAACAGATTCCAAGGCACGCATGAGAAGTAGATCGAGTTCCAGCGTGAAGAATTAAAGTAGTCAGCTCCCAGACTCGGAGCGGTAAAAAGGACCATAGATTTTTCAACCCAAGTTTTGACCTGGTATTTGTCTGGAGACACTTTGTATTCTCTTGGTAAATTTGAAAAGTGAAAACGATTGCATCCCGTGTCGACAAAAGAGGTAAATAAATCAAAGAAGAGTCAGTCAATACTATATATATTTTTTTTTCTATCAAGTTATTCTAGCACAATTAATTTAAGTTTTTTTTTAATTGATTCTTTCTCCTATTTTATCTGTTACTGTTTTGTTGATTTAACATTATATTTTATAATTTATTTTAGTTTATTTTATACGAAATTATACTGGATTTTTAACCCAGATCACTCATTTAATGGGTTAACCTGATTGATTCTGGTTTTTTTTTAGTTTTATTATTTAATATTATTTTAATTATAAAATAGATTTAATAATTTATTTTAATTTAATTAATTTTTACAAGATTATCCTAATACTCTAATGAGTTAGTTTGCAAGTTAAGCTACTTAAATGAAGTTGATACGAGTTATTTTGTTTTTATATATAGATATGCATCACAGACTTTGACACTTCTAGCGAGCTTAAAGATTTAAAACATCAGACACCAGATAATAAAATATAATATAGTAAAAGGCCCTTCGTGCATAATTGAAGATATAAAACATTAAACACAAGTATAATTATTATTTTTTTTGCTAGTATTAATAAAATGGCCGAGGAGATCCGTTTACTCTTTTTTTTTCGGTTGCAAGAAGATCCCTTTACTTGCAATACACCCTATTATTTATTCATGCACGTTAGAAAATAATATAATTAAATTATATCTTATGATTTTATCTAATAATTTAAATAATTGATTTAAATTAATTTTTTAATATAGTATAAGAGTTTTAATAACTAAATAGTAATAAGTTTAAATTTTATTATTCTTATTTATTTAATAAAAATTAAATATATAGTATTGTGAAAGGTTTAAATCTAAAAATCTTAAATAATAATATAAATTATATTTTATAATCCCTTTTTGAATAAATTTTTTTACACTCCAAGAGAAAACCAGGGTCGCACTTGAGGGTGCCATCGGCCAACTACTCGCTTTAACTCTATTTTAGAACTTGGCTTTGTCAAGTCAGAACATACAAAATTGCTTGTGTGAATTCTCTGATGTTTGATGTATTGAAATTGAAGCACGATTTTCTACTTTTAGCTGGTAAGCTACTGCAAATCTCACAGAGAGTCCATCTAGTAGACATATGATGAAAGGATACTACGGTGAACGTCATTCCCTCGTGTTCCAATGCTCTCAGATGGAGTATGGATTGTGACCGAACACATGCTGCGTTCAAAAAGCAAAAGCAAGTGGCAATCATCCTTCCCAATTGTCCAGGATTCCAAATGTAATGATCTTTTCTTACTTTAATCAACAGCACTAAAACAGTTTAAACTTGTGAACCGTATTTTAAACAATCTGTTGACTTTTAGCTGGGCTCTCCAACTGGCTCGATTTCCCTCCCAGTAGCTAACTTTAATCTTTGAAACTCGTAAGCAAGGCATTGTAGGGATATTGTTGGTTCATCTTTACATTTTTAACGCTAACTTGAAGATGAACTTTCAGTTGATGCATCATCCAGCGAAATTAAGCAGAAAACAAGAAGGAAGATAACAGATAAACAAGTGTACCGCAATGATTTCCTGGTAGCAAGCACTGGCCCCAGGTAATTGCACTGAAACCTGGGGTCTTGTCTTGTTCAGGCTTGTTGGTATCCTCAGAAGTGAATCCAAGTTGGCTTCTATGTGTTAGAGTCTAATTAAACGATAGCAATAGGCGCAATCCAAGATCCCATGGCATATCTTGTCCATCCCTCCATCACACACCCTTTCACTTGCTTTCGAGGCATAGAGAAGATTTGTTTGTTTGTTTTCTCACCTACATGGTCGTTTCTTTGGTAGGGACTGTCAGGACCTGAAAAGCTATCGTGCTCTGTAATTAAAAAAAAAAAAACATGTAAAGGAAAAAAAAAGTTACCCAGGAGGTGAAAATTGAGAAGATAAAGAAGAGGGGCTGGAAGAGTAAAGAAAAGACAAAAATGCAAGTGCCTTAACCGAGTTCCATGAAAGTCAATAAAGTACTCTGCAAATTTTGGCACATCACGTCACAGAGACAAATATACCCATGCACAAGGGTCCCTTGTTATTTTAACCTGCCAGTATTATAACAAAACGAAACACAATTATACTAAAGTACTCCTAGTTCAGCACTTGGAAACGAGAAATATTTTTTATTTAAAAATATATTAAAATATTATTTTTTATTTTTAAAAATTATTTTTGATATTAAAACATCAAAATAATCTAAAAACACTAAAAAAATATTAATTTTTTTAAAAAAAATTTTAATCTTTTTTAAAAACACTCCTAATATGCAAAAACAAATAGAACCTAAATCATAAGACAGACCCCAGTTGTTTTTGGAACTGCGGTTAAAGAGTGTTTTAAAAAAATATTATATATATATTTTTATATTAATTTGATGATAAAATTTTAAAATAAAAAATATATAATTTTAATATATTTCTAAATAAAAAATATTTTAAAACAAAATTTCTATCATACATTCTCAAATAAATTAAAAACATTTTAAAACAAAATCTTTACGGAATCTGAGGCAATCCTTTTTCTATCCGTCCCTCTCTCTTGTCAACTGATATTCTTCTGATTCTGATGATTTTTCATATGATTTTAATGCATGGACCCCTCTCGTTTATTTGCTTCGTATTTCTAAACGAGTTCGTTTTATGTTTAGTCTGTGTTGTTATTCTGCTCTGTATAGCAGCAGCAGCAGCAGCAGCGCCTCCGCCCCCTGGCTATCAGTTTTAGGTCTTGTCAGGGCATCTTCAAACGGTGGAGGTAAATAAAATGCTGAAACCAAATAATTGTTAAAATGTTTTTTATTCTTGAGCTTTGGATTTTCACAATTTTGGGTTAAATACCATATTAACAATTTAGTTCTTCTAAATAAATTTTATTATTGGAGTGTATGCAAAATTAATTAAAAACAATATTTATATAATTCAAAATGCTATACTAACAATTTAGCTAGTTTTTGCCATTGGAGATACCCTTAATTAGTACTGGTTTAGTTTATCGAGTAATTATTTAAAATTATAATAGTTTCTTATATTAAAATTTAAGGGTATAATAAATCAATAATAGTTTTAATAAGAAGCTGGTATTTTTTTTTTATAATTATATGTGGACAGTCATGTGCACACATGTGTATGTGGGTAGACATAGACACACACAAAAACTAAGGCAAGGTGTTTTTTTTGCACTCTATCCAATTAAAATTTATCTTTTTTTTTTTTCTAGAAAAAATATTTCTCGCAGTTCATCCTTCATATCAATAAAAACACCATTATTGAAAGAAGCATTTATTTGTTGTTTTTGGTTGGAAGTAGGACAGCTCATTTGAATATGCGTTGCAATCCATTTCATGGGCAGTATTTTGGACTCTTGGGGCTGCTTCATCTATCTCTATGGCCCTATCTATTCAAGTCCAGTTTTGAGACAGGACTGGCCTAATCAACACCGGCGCCGTACGCTCTTCAGTGTTATTGTATTACTCCTGTAATATATAATACTGGCCGGCAAATTGATCCGTGCCACCGCGAGTAGTAAATTTTTCATTTAAAAAAATCCTGGGCAAGTAAGTTAATTTTAAAAAAAGTTTCAAAGTATAAATAAAAAAAAACTGAACAAATTGAGAGATAAACGTAAATTCAGATATTTAATATCACAATATGAATCATTTATTTACTTGTGTTTAATAAATTTATTTATGAAAATAATTCTTTACTAGAAATCGGCACGTACATAAAATATATTGAATATAATAAAAGAAAAAAATTCATGCAAGACTGCACATATTAAAAATTTTATAAAAAATCAATTTTTTTATTTTTCAAATAAGTTTAATCTATATAAAAAATTATAGATACATTACATTAACCTCATAAAAAAATTAAACATACTTTATATAATTAAAAAATAATTTTTATTTTAAAAAGGCTAAATAAGCCAAAAAAATCATAAACAATGAGTATTAATTAAAACACAAATGCAAGAATTATTTTGAAAAATACATATAATTTTTTTTTAATTTAAAAACAAAGAAAAATAAAAGAATAGAAAATAGAAAAGAAAGAGGCCACATGTTGTGGGTTTGGTAACTAGGCCCATTGCTTGACCCACAAAGAAAAGTCCCACATGCAAGTCTCTTTCTTTTTCTGAAGTGAATAGGACGGATGATGTGTCGTCCATCATATTCTTTGTCACAATAAAATAAAAATGACATGTCATCTGTTAATCCTATAACCTGGCCACTTGTGTGGCCAGAAAAATGGAACTTTTTTTAACCCAAAAGCCCATTATGAACCCATTTTGACAAAAAAAAAACTTATAAAACATCATAGAAACCTTGTTAAATCAATTCATGACCTCTAAAAACAAAACAAAAAACGTCCTAAAACCCGAAATCAACCTAAAACTAAAAAACTTCTCGAGCTCAGATATGTTTTTTCATGTGTTTTCAAGGTAAGAAAAAACATATAATCTCAACTCCCCTCATCATATGGAACAATTTGACATAAAAATGAACTATTTTGATAGCCTAAATCTTTCCTAACAATAACTTTTTTTTTTCTAAGCTGAAATCCAGCGATCTCTTCTCTCTTCTCCACCCAAAAAAAGAACTAAAAAAAAGAGGGAAATGAAGTTTGATACTAAAATGTATTTTTTTGAAATATAGGTATCGGTCACCCAATAGCTAAAAAAATGAGGGACAAAAATAAAAATTTAAAAAAAGTTTCAAAACAGCCCACCTATATTACCCATGTTTTTCACTTTAGTCCTCAGTTTTTTAATTCAACTCTCTCCCCAAAAACATTATGCAATTAGGCTTTAATTTAGGTTTAAAAAGACTCAATTATGCAAATAAATCGTTTAAGGATCAAATTAAAATTTGTCAAATTTCTCACTATTATAATATACGAGAGGGGTTACAATAAATGTGTTACACTAAAAGAGCCACGCCGGCAATTAGCATTAACTATATATAACATAAAAAAAGAGCTTGAAATGGAAAAGGGAAATACGTGGAAGGTGAAGGGAAAGTATGTTTAAATAAAATTACCGTTCCTTTTTTTTTTTCATATTTAAATTTAAAAATCAGCTGTATTTTAAACGGACACCACTCTTTTTTTTTTAAAAAAAAAAACTCTATTTTAAAACTATATATATAATATAATGGAAAATATATAAAAATATAAACGACATGCATGTACATGGAGCTAGCAGGCTAAACTGTAGTGGTCACATAATGACTTCCAATAACTCTGTCAAAGAAAGAAAAGGTATGATTGCTATGGTATTGATGATAAAATTATGATTTCATTCTCACAGCAACTGCAGAGAAATAGAGGAGGCATTTCTTGGTTATTTTGAATTCGAACACATCTACTGTGCTGCCGATCTTCACAAATACCACACGATACCATTCTCTCACCATCATCTTCTTTGGCTCCACAAGCACAATCAACATCTCGGCGATTAACACCAGTACTTTTATATACTAACTCATTGATTATTCAACTTTCTGTGTTGGTCCCCTCTAACACAATTTTTTGACTCTCTTCAACTGGTTAATCCGTGCCCTTCACACATTCAAGTTCATTACTGACTCTACAATGAAGCTTCTCAATCCCCAGTACAATTCCCTGAACTTCCTTTCCACTTCTAGCTTAAACTAATTGAAGGTAGCATTGTTTTTCAAGGTAATGCATTCAAATGATGGCATTGCCTTGTTCATCACTTCAGTGGTCTCTTGTTTGTTTCTTAAGACAACCGTGCAATAGAGTGTCATTTTCCCAGTTTCCTCACGATCGATGTTCTGAATTTCCGTGGCAGTTCACCATTATATGATCTTTGACAAGGTATTTGGTGTCAAGAATTATCCTTGCAGCAGCTGATATCATTAAGAATCCCTTGGTTCAGTGTTGGTTTTTGGTTTTTGGCTTTTGAGAGTACATTTGAACAAGTATGTATAGCTCGTCCTTCATTAGTTGAGGCCTTGTCATCTTGAGTCCACCCTTCATTTTTTAACGGTTGATGACCAAACCTTGTTGTTCAGGATATACATTAATTTGATCATCTTCCAATCAGCACTCTTAACACCTTTGTCACTGGATTCAAGCAGCGCCGAACTAAATAATTCCCTGCCACATGGTTTCCGAGTGATTTTAGCTCAAGATCTAGCAAACCTGTGTCATCGATATAGGCACCAGCAGCACCCCTAACATCTTGTCTTGAAACCTACCTGGATTCAGCCCTTTTTTTGCGCTTCCACAATCACCCTTGTTGCCATTTCAACTCCAACTCGTTTTGGAGACCACCTACGTACAGGGTTGGTTCCATATTATAGCTATCGATACAATTTTCCGCTGGAAGGTGGGTCTTGATCAACTCTAACATGAAGCGGAATAGGTCACCTAGTGTCAAAAGAATGATCTGATAACGTTTGGTACCTAGAGAAAATTAATGACCGGAATATGATGATTAGAATTCCCAGGATAGTGGACAAATATGCATTGGGTCATGCCTTGTATAGTGACATCAATGGCTTCCTGGTGCATTGGTTAAGTGAAATCAAAGCTTCCACACCCGATTTTATAACCCCAAAGACCGAACCACGGTTCACTGAATTCTACACCGTGGAGTAGTCTCAATTTCATGCTTCTTTTCTGTGAAATGTCACTCAGTAAAGCCGATTCTTGTAGGCCAAGCTCACAAACGATTACACAAAATTCTCAAAACTGACAAGATGGACCTATAAAAAGTTGTGAACAGATGCCTAAGTACCTTGCTCGCAATCCTGTACACAGTCGATCCCAAAAATCCATGATCTGCCATTCAGCCAAGGTGGAAACAGCTTCCATCCCATTGACACCTTCATGGGTAAAAAGAGGCCTTCTAATTGTTGTTGCTACTAGCTGGTGACCAGCCTCAGTGCCCACGAAATTAATTTTGCTTACAAGGTCTACGATCTATATTGAAGTAAAAATTACTTCCATGGGTGCTAATGAAAATCACTCACTAAATATATATTAAGTAAAAGAACTTTGTTATCTAAGTTTTTAGATTGAAATAATTATTTAATAAGATATTATAATTTTATTTACTAAACAATTTTGAATTTAAATCTTATCATCTATGTTTTATTTGATAAAAATTAAATATAAATTAATATAAATCAATGTAAATTTCAAGTTCAGAGAATTTTTACTTGAAAATATATTAAAAAATAATATAAATTATATTAAAATTTTAACTAATAATTTAAATTTTTAAATAAGATAATTATTTAATAAAATATAATTTTTATCTAGCCTAAAGATCCCCAAAATATATATGATTTGAAAATAAAAAATCGGCCTCCACCGAGTAACCAAATATAAAATCGTGTAGTCATTATAGTTTTTCGCTGGAGTCCTGAGCTAACTTTAGTTGACTTCCCTTTAATAAATAAGAACTTCAATGTTTTGAAATTTCGGAGGGTGTTTAAAAGCTGCTTTTGTTTTTGCTTTTATTTTTTTTTAAAGTATTTTAAACTTAAAAATATTAAATTAATTTTTTAATTTTTTAAATAATTTTAATGTCTTTATGTCAAGAATAAAAAATATATAAAAAACTATTTTAATATATTTTTAAATAAAAAAATATTTAAAATTATTTTGCATTATAATCCTAAACATACACTGTCTTAATGTGTTTGGTGTTGTGATAGCTTTTGAGGTTATAGTTTTAAAAAATAAATATAAAAAAACATTATTAATTGTGATTTTGAAAAAAATAGGTTTGAAAAACATGTATTTGATTAAAATTATTCTGAAATGAATTTCTGCATATAATATAAATGAAAAACAAGTTTTTATAAATGAAAACTAAGTTATTTTGATTTTTATAAAACCAAGATTTGAAACACAAATATATATGAAGGCTAGTATAAAAAAAACATAAAATATTTTACTAACAAAATGATTTTTTCTCTATTTTTAAATAAAATATAAAAACTATCACAACATCAAACAATCATTTACTATCTAAATCCCAAATAAAATATAAAAACTGACACAAGATTTTATTGATAATATCTATGCTATGATGTTAGTTTACCTGATTGGTCATAATTATTAGTTTTAGAAATGGAAATAAATGTGATTGGACGTAAATTGCATGTTAAATAATTTTCCAATTCGTTACATATTAATTTTTTTAACTGAAGTCTTAATTACGTAGTTAATTTACTTTCAAAATACGTAATTAAATTCGACAGTTAACTACCCATGATACATATAATAATAATTAATTTTTTTAGTCATAACAGAAAACCTAAAAAATTAAGTAAAAAACTAAATCGCATACTTTTTTTTTTTTAATATAGCACCTGACACAATATATCCTCTTATATTTTACTATGTATCAATTGTTTATTTTTTTTTTAAATTTGATTTTCATATTTTTTTTATGTGATTTAGACTAAATTCAAGGATAATTGAATTAAATTTGTTAATTAAAGATAAAATTAAAAAACAAAAAAGTAAAATAAAAAATATACCACAAATACTGGTTTCAAAACTCACATAAAAATTTTAATTTAGTCCTTATACTTTAAAAATTATACATATTCGGTACCTCAATATTGTTACAATTCAATTTTGGTATGAAAGTTTAGTTTTGTTATTTTTTAATTCATGGTTTAAAAGATGAGAGAGAGAGATCGCTGGATTCTGGGGTTAGAAAGAGAAAATCTACTGACACCAATTTTGACCATCAAAATGGTTGATATATGTGTTAAATAATTCTATTTGATGAGAAGATTTTATATTAAGTGTTTTTTTTTGTATTTTTTAAAGTTTATGAAAAAACAAATCTAAGCTTAAGTATATTTTTGGTTTCAAGTTGATTTTGATTTTTTGATGTCATAGATATGTTTATCATAGTTTTTAAAGTGTTTTCTATTTATTTTTTTGTCAAAATATGGTGGAAAAACAGGTTTTTGGTTTAAAAAATCTCAAGCCCTAATTTTATGATCACTATAATGATCAGAACCCAGACAAAATCAAATATCGCGCTGTCTGATTATTTTTTTCAAGAAAACTTGGGGCAAATCGATTTGCAAAAAAAAAATAATAATAAGGGTCTATTCACGCGGAGCCTAACAAAATGAGTCAGGACTACCAGCGCCTAGCCTATGTTTTTTTTCTATATTATTTTTTTCTAATACTTGTGTCAATTTATATCCAAACTATATTGTTGGACTGTATTTTTTTAAAAAAATAATCAGATTCTCCAATCCCCACCCTTGTCCTGTTTATTTTCAATAGTAAAATTATAATTCTACTCATCTCTGTAGCCTGGTGTGACGTTTACCAACAAACCAAAGTGCCCTTACCACTTCTGGATTCCCCAATGGAAATAAACCCACTGTTGAATTACTCTCTTGAAAACATTTGGAGCATCCAATTAAAAGAAAAAAAAAAAAAGATATTCCAGTTTTCTCAAGTTGTGTGACTCACAACTCGCCTTTTTTAGTTGACACACACCTAATTGATGAGAATGTTCGGTGTACAGTTGAATTATTGTTTCGTTATTTTTAATTTTTTAGATTATTTTGATGTGAAAATTAATTTTTTTAAAATAATAAAAAATATTATTTTAATATATTTTTAAATAAAAAACAAATTAAAAAAACATCCGTTGAATTTGAATATAATTAAATCCCCACCTTGCAAGTCATTACATGAAGAATTTTGGTGGGAAGCATTTGGCAATCTATCTCGGCGTAGGCTAATATAAAGTCCCAAAACCATACTGCAAAAAAAAAAAGAAGAAGAAGAAGCTCACATCTACACTTTATTAAGAGAATTAAAAAAAGAGGGATAAGATAAAGTTGGATGAACCCTAAATTGGAAAGAAAGAATAATATAAAGAATTTAGGATATATTTGTTTGGTCACATGGGAACATATGCGCTGCACAAACCATTTCATTCTTAGATTTTCTATTATATATTTTTATTAAAAAAGAGAAAAAATAAATCTACTACATATTCTTAGGTCTCTCTCATCCTCTCTCTGTCCTCTCTCCTTTTCTCTTCTCTTTCGTTTCTCTCTCCTCTCTCTTCTTTGTCTCTCTTTCTCTCTCCGGAAGGGCAAAACCTAAAGAGCCGTTTGCACCCCAAGTGAGTTATCTCTCTCCTCTCTCTCTCTTTTTCTAAGATTTGAATATATGGGACCTGGTACTATCAAACCTGCCATATATTCTCACACATCTACATTTCTTTGCTGTTTTGCTTGTTTTCTATTTCCTGATTGCAGAAATCTACTACTATTCGAAGTAAAAAAAAAAAAAAAACTTTCTTATTTTCGAGATTTTAATGTATATTGCAGATCTGGAAATGGTTTTTTGTTTGCATTCTCAGGAAATCTTGGAAAATGGAAAGTGATTTAAAAACTAGAAACGTTTCCGTTTTTTATTGATGTTTTTTTATATATATATAATTTCCCCTTTTTGTTTATGGGAATCTTAAAAATCCTCCCATTTTTAGATCTGGAGGAAGTGAGATTCTTTTACTCAGTTATTTTCATTTATTCTTTTTTTTTTGTTTGGATGCAATTAATGCCTGGCATTGTGAATTGGTACTTGCTAGCTGCTAATCTCTTTGCATATGCTTCTGTTTTGTTGATTGTTCATTGGATCTATTGATATTGGGAATTATGCTTCATGTAAAATGTTGTCTTTGTGTATTTATTAGCGTTAAAGGTAATAATGTCTCCACTTGTTGAGGACTCTTTCACAGCCTCAGTGATCTGGATGACAATGCTGCTGATGGGTCATCCCAAACATATCAAAAGTTCATCTTTTTAACGAAAGCTGATATTGTGAAGAATTAAAATGTTTTTAGTGGTTATGTTAAAAACTGTAGAGAAAAGCTGAATTTTCCCCCTTTTGCTGTGTTGTTGACATTGCTTAGCTTTCATGGATGATGATGCGTTGAACATGCACAATTGGGGTTATTATGAACCGTCATATAAGGAGCCATTAGGTCTCCAGTGGATGCCGAGCATGGTAGACCGTGATTCAAAGCATTTCTTACCCAGGCGTGATCCAATTAACATCATGATCGGTGCCAATGGAGCCTACCTTCCACATGATTGTGTGGTTTCTGATGCCCCTGAGCATATGAATTACATGAGGGATAGTTGGATAAATCGGGAGAAGTTTTTAAATATATTACCCCCAAATCCCAATTATGCTGTTCCCCCGCAAACTTCAGGAGCTCATTCAATGCAAATGTTACAGCCACCCAATTCATCAAGGGATGAGAGGTTGAGTAGGATTGAGGAGCCCAGTGTAAGTAATGAAGGTAACCAGTTGAAGAGAAGACAGGTAGGTGGTACATCCCCCAAAACTCCCAAAGCTAAGAAACCTAGGAAGCCAAAGGATGGTAATAATAATACAGTTCAGCGTGCGAAGCCAGCTAAGAAAAGTGTGGATGTTGTCATAAATGGGATTGATATGGACATTTCAGGTATCCCAATCCCGACCTGCTCATGTACTGGAACTCCTCAACAATGTTACCGATGGGGCTGCGGAGGATGGCAGTCAGCATGTTGCACCACAAATGTCTCGGTGTACCCTCTACCAATGAGTACCAAAAGACGCGGTGCAAGGATAGCAGGGAGGAAAATGAGTCAGGGTGCATTTAAGAAGGTGCTGGAGAAACTTGCAGCTGAAGGTTATGACTTTGCTAACCCAATTGATTTAAGGACTCACTGGGCAAGACATGGAACCAACAAGTTTGTCACCATCAGGTAGATTTACGTTGCTGGTGCAAGCAATGAGACTCCCATTACCTGTGGCCTGCTTCTCTTGTGTAGATATCTATGGCCTTTTGCGGAGATCTATTTTGTTCTTTGTAGTTCATGACTTCAGCCATGATACATGTTTTTGAAATTCGGACATCTAGTCTTCTCGGAACTCTTGTTAACTTTTCATTTCTATTTGTGTTATAAAGGTAACCAGTAAATTGTGGCCACCCGAATGTAGGATGAGCTTATTTTTGTTGGGTTGGTTTTGGATAAAATATTTTTCTGTAGTCAATTCAATTTTTATCAAAGATTATTAATTGAATTCTCCTCTCCTTTCATCATATCTAATTGTTTTCCTTTCAGTTGCTTCAGGCTATTCTTTCATTTCGGTTTAATGTCACACTCTTCTCCTTGTGGTTTAATTGAACGAGAAAGTAATTATGGTGTGGTTTTGATAAATATGGAATTGTATTTATTCCTTAGAGGTAACACTTACCGAATTTCTTCTGGGATTAGATTCCTAGGTTGATGTCATATGTGCTTTCAGGTGTCTTTTTCTTGTTTTGTGCTTTAGAAATCTCACAGGAGTGATGTCATATGTCATATATTATAATTATAAAATAAGCTAAAAGAATTGGGGAAAGAAGTGATGACAATCATCGTTCACGCCGATTTATTTCTGTTGTGGACTATGCTATTTATTTTTTATAATGTTTTTTTATTTGTTTTGGTCATTGAATCTTATTTATTTGTAATTTTATCCTTTCAAGATATATTAACATGGTTTTATGTACTGAGATTCCTTTTACTTTGCATACTCTCATACATGTCAAGTGTCAAAAAAACCTTCCGATAATAAATATAATAATTAATATTTATACATGCCTATATCTTCAACGTTTTTCTCATATATCATAGAAGTGAACATTTTTAAAATAAAAGGATTCACAAGAACTACATTAATGCTAATATTATCTAGTTAAAGTTAATGGGTTCTAAATAAACGTAGTTAAAAAATAATTAAAACAATATTCTTTAGGTCATTTTATAATAAAGTTTCATGTCTTCTTTTTTTCTAAACAAATAATTTTTCCTAACATCGAAGCCACAGTAGTCTGTAGAGAGATAACTTTTCCTTTTTAAGATAGATATATGGTACGTACATGCTTTGTGTAGATTAATTTCAAAGAAAGCTCTACATTTATGAATAAAATCGAAGATACCATTATAGTTTTTGAAAGCTATTGATCGTTAAAATGTATATTTATACATTCTGTTAAATGACATAGTATTGTACGCTCTTTATTTATAAGTATATCACCTGTCAATACAAAGTACGTGCATGTGTACACCTGGAAGAAACCTATCAGCTTGCAGTATCTGATTGTGAGGTTTCATTATTTTTGGCAGCTCTCACCATCGTACATATTGATGGATACAAATAAAATAAACTAAAACAATCTTTAAAACAAACTAAAAAATTCATTAAAAATAGATCTAATAAGTACACTTTTTGAGCTGATGCTCGGTACCCCGAGCTCAAAATATAGTGTTTCTTTGGTATTGCGGTAGTTGTTATGGTTGTAATTTGAAAAAAATTGTTTTATAAAAAGTACTTTTAGTTGAGGTTAGTTTAAAAAAATAGGTGTTTGGTTAAAACTGTGGTTAGAATTAAGGTTGAACAAAATGTAGTTTAATGTGTTTGGTTAAGAATGCTTTTGAAATTGAGATTATAAAATAATTTAAAAAATTATATATTAACATTGATGGTTTTTAATTTAAATGTTATAGATTTAACTATTGTTATTACATCATAAAATAAATAATACTTTATATAAAATATTTTTTATTGTTTCATTATAATATCTACAATTCCATCACATATGAAACACATCCGACAAATATTACAGTTTTTTTGGTTTCTTAAGCACGCAACAACATCAGATAAAATATAATTAGGAACAAAATTGAAATTACGATCAAATTCTACAAATGTTACGTCATCAATCGATCTTTGTTTAATTTATATAGTTTTATTGAATAATATTAAACACTAGTTTTTTGAATAAAATACAATTAAAAAATAAAAAATAATTTTTATTTTTTATTTTACTAGTCAAACCTATTTAAATACATTTTAAATTTTAAACCGGAACCGGTTCAGCGGGAATAACACAGCATGCGAACAGTGCAGCAATCTGCACTCTCCTGCTAATTAATTAGGAACAGTGCAGCAGCACTGTTCATGCTAATTAATTAGCAGGATGTGCGCATGCCAGGAACGCGACGAGAAAAGCAGAAAATTTCTGCTTCAGCGAAATAATGTTTTCGACGCAGTTAATGGTAGGGTCCATGTACAAAAATCACGGTTAATTTTCTAACCAAACACTAGATTTTTACTGTTATACATAAAATGCAGTTATAAACGCGTAGACAAACGAAGCTATAGTAGGGGCCGTGAGTTCGAGTATAGTAACCGGAGCCCAACAACCAAGAAACCTAGGCTCCGGCTACTGCCCGAGACCAACTCCCTAAAAGGCACGGGCTCGGGCAAAAAACTCGAGTCCATGCAAGGTGCATGTCTATGCTAGGCGTGCTATCATGCTTGGCTTGTTGGGCATGTATCCTAGCACCCTTGTGAGCTTGGGCTCGAGACATGCTTAAGTATAAGCATTGTGTCTAAATCTATTTCTCATTTCTAATGGGCTCAAACCTAACATTCATTAGGGATTGTCTTTCTGTATTTTATATCGATTCAATACGTATTATTTTGAATAATATATAACTTAAAATATTATAAATATGAAATTACACTTCATCCCTTTCTCTCCACAAAATAATAAGATTCATGAGCTATAAATATATCATAAATCTATCAAATCAAAAGTTCACAATCTCTTCATTCTCCACTACATATACATTTTCAGAGCATCTCTCTTTAGAATGTTATTGTAATTTTTTTTTATAAATTTATTGACTTTACTATTGAAGTGTCTCTACATCTATAAAAATTTTTTTTTTGAAGGTACTAGTTACCGGTCACCTAACTTTTTAGACATTACCTATTATCTATCAGCAATCTTTTAAACTTTTCATATCAAGTCACCATACTTTAAAAAATATATTAATTTGCTTAAAATAAAAAATTATTCAATTATCCAACGGATGAACTTCGTTTCTAAACATCTTCAATTCTCATAAGATATAGATGACCTTGTAGTTCTGCTATGAGATGAAGTCCCATTCGGTTAAAACTCCTTAACATTCTCTCTCAAAAGCTTATAGGAAAAACTGCAGCATGAAGCTCGTCTTTCGAAGAGAGAAACCAAGATGTCAAGAGTGCTTTAATGAAGACATAAACTAGATGTCAAGAGTGCTTTAATTGAACACATAAGCTATCTGATTAGTAGTAAGAATAAACCGAGCCTCTAGATCCTCCTTGGCAATTTTTTCACGAAGAAAAGAAAAATCAACTCAACATGGTTAGTTTATACATGAAAGAATGGAATATAGCTTGATTAAGTTGTGCTTGTAATATCACACCAAAATAGCGGAGATCGCAATAGAGTAACCTTTAATTCTCTCAACCATGTTAGTGCAGCTGTTGCATCATTTAGAGCTTAATTTGTACTCTGACCCAGTAGACAAACGAGCTACAGTTCTGTCTCTTACTCGGTAGATGAACTGGCTACAGTTCTTTGCTTTTCTGACTTCCAAGGTACCAAATTATCTTCCAAGAAAATTGCGTATCCTCTTATAGATTTTATACTCCATGAAAATGAAAACGTAAATGCAAACCTTGCATTGATGACTGAGTTGCAAGGGAGGCAGTCAAACCCTATGTTGTGTTGGATTTTCCAGCCTTTTCAGGGAGAGTACGGAGTGTTACAGTTCTGCTAGATTGTGAGGTTCTGCTAGGAGTGGAACAGGGAAGATTCGGATCATGTCGTGTTCTCTTATGAACACGACCCGTCATTTTCGTTAAATCATTGAATTCAAATTCAAATTGAATGATCATAATTTGGGGTATAAAAAAATGCAAACAATATAATTCATTTCGTGTATTTCTCTCATTCAATCCAAAACATTAATTGAACTCAAAACCAATTATGAAATTTGAAACATGATCGTTTATATTTCTTTAAGAGCACGATCCAAATCCTGTGAATCTGCTTCTCACGTTGCTGGACGTGTCTTATAAAAATGGGTTCAAAGAAATTTAACTAGCTCTGCCGCTTCATCCAATTAAGATCATGAGAACTATAAAATTTTATTCCCTAAAATATTATTGTGTTGATTCTGTATGAGAATTAATTATTTTCTTTTGGGAGCAGGACTATTTTGTATGCTCATGAAAGAGCTCAGACGTAGGATTACCAGGATAAACATTAAATCTCCAGCTTACAGCATCATATACATGGGAATTCACTCTTCATCTCTGCCTCTGCCCCTGTTCAGATTGCTTTCTATAACCCCACCAACATCACATTAATCAACTTAAGAAGACTATGATAATTGATAAGAGATGAAATTTCTAGTTTGATTTCCATCATTAATCTCAAAAACCTAAAATATAAAATAATATGCAACCTTCAAAAATTGTTTAGAAAAAAGAAAAGAGTATAAACAGAACATTCTTTCTTAACAAAAACCGACTTCATTAGTGGACGAGACTCGCTGAAGGGAATATTGAGAATCTCTAACCCAACTAATAGAAACAAATAAAATCCGGTATCTCTTGTTCATGATAAACAGGTACAATGGGTAGATAATTTGGAGGATTCTCTGCGGAAGAAGTTGCTCTGAAATGAGAGGTCTCGTGATTTCCTTGAGAATTGATGTTCACGTCTTCCTCAAAAATCTCCCATTTGTCTGTTACTATTGTCTTCAATCTACTGTTTGGTTCTTTCTCTTCAACAATGGCAACATCTTCTTTCACCACGATTGCTTTATTATCATCCTCATCATGAACATTTTTGTAACTTTTCGCTTCAGGAACTCCGTTGATTATACGCTCAAGATCTTTGATATCTGCTTCTGGGATCTGTGTGACTTTAGGAACTTCCAATGCGTTGAAGACACCGAAGTTCCTGCAAAATTCAAAATATAGAGCAAGGTCCTCACCTTGAACTTTTGCCTTTTGAAGAATCTTAAAAGCCATGGTAGCTTCAAGTTTCCCAGCTGAATATATCCCAATGAGAACCCTTGCAATCCCTTTGCATATCCTGCCGTAAACATCGAATATTTCAATGATCACACAATCCATGGCCTCTGTAATTAGAACCTCTTTCATGTTATCTGCCATTGGCTTAATTTGGAGCAACATGTCAAGCAAAGATTGCCAGTTTCTCAACTTTACAAGCTCCTGCACCATTGGTTCTTCTGTCTGATTCTGTTGTACGTAAAACAAGGCAGATCTTTGGTCTAAAAACGAGAAATAAGAGCGAATAAAGGTGTTGAAGCCCCACATTTTTGCTTGTTTTGAGTGTCCATCAGTGAAGTTTGATAGATCAAATGGCAACCTTCCGATCCTTTGCACGGCTGGGGTCTTACAACAGAAAACACCATGCATTAGCATCAACCCCTTTATGGCCACAACCCAGCTCCTTGTCTTCTCCATCCGTGTAGTGAGAGCCCATATCAAGGGCTTCAGGCTCACCGGAGATGTGCGTATCCATGTAAAGACTCTCTGGGCATTCCTGTAATCTACGTAGCTCTCATCATGACTGGTGGCCTTGATGATTGCAGCCTCGAGATCTGAATTCCGATACCAAGTTTGCCTTGATAGGCTGATGGATAATAAGCTGTTTTGATCTTTTAGGGCTCCGGAAGCCCTTCTCCACAGCTTCATTTCCTGTTCTATTGTCCCAGCAATCTGTGTACTGAGGGCCTTTCCCTGTTTTAGGTTGTCCCTTGTGGTTCTTCCTTTTTTTTCTTTGTGATAGGTTGGCTAGCTATTTTGGATCGACAACTGGACTTGTGGGGATGACAAATAGAATATCATTTGCCATGGCCGGCCAGCCTAAGAACCTTAGTCAAGTTTATTTCGTGATGTAATGCTGTATGTTACTTGGCTAATTGAGCTGTGGAGAGGAAATTTTGCTGGTGCTTACTGGTTTTCAGAGTTGGTATTTTTGACTTTTTCCTGGTTGTTGTGTCGTTATGGCCATGCATTTTGTCACATACTCCTACGCCTTTCCAATCTGGGACAAAGAAGGTCGTGCCAACAAGGAAAGGTTATATGCCTGTTCTTTAAAATATTTTTTATGTTAAAATATATATAAATAATATTTTTTTTATTTTTTTAAAAAGTATTTTTAAAATCAACACATTAAAACATAAAAAAAAATTAATTTTCATAAAAAAATATAAATTTTTTAAAAATACAGGTTGTACAAACATATAAATATAATAGTATCTCTTCACATTTTCATGCATCTTTTTTGTTTCCTCGCTGTCCACATTCTCATGAAGGAAAGACTTGAGAGGGTTTTCGTTAATTAAAGATGAGATTTGGGCCTAAGTCGAAGCGAGTGCTTGTGTGGATTAGCCCAGTGTACGTATCATTATCCTAGCTCCATATTATAGGCTTAAAGGGCCTTCCAAATCAAAGAGACTCCCACTTCAAATAAATGAAGTAGCTCAACCTGGCTTGGTGATCAGCTACCTGATTACCAAAACAATTTGGTGAGAGACAAATCGAAGTCTTGCACTCGTCGATCACTCCTAACTTTCATTTCTATTCTGCAATGCTGCAGTGGAATATGCCTTGACAAAGGATTGGTGCTGGTTTGTGATCTTCCTGGTTGTTATTTTCTTGGCACGTCTTATGGCATCTTGGCATCCACAAGCAGTGAATAAGCCAACTAGCTTACACAGGAAGATGGCCAGCTGGGGATAAAAATGCAGTCCCCACCAAACCCTGTCTTTAGGTAGAGAGGAGAATACAACATGGTGTAAGGACTAAAGCATTGCATACACAACATACAGCTTGCCTGCTTTAGAACATATGATGTTTATTACGTTGGAAGAAACAAACGTCTAGTAAAAGTGTCTGAATTAAGGCAGGCCGCTATCTCGTGCTTTCCGCTCAGTTAGCTTTTCTTTTGCTTTCACGGTTCATGTAATTTCTTTCAATGAGCATCTATATCTTGGCTCAAGATATCACAGCTCATGTATGCATGTTTCACTTGCATTTCCCATCTTCTGCAAAACCAAGAAAAGCCAAAAAAAAAGAGGGGTAGATTGTGATATTTTCAACCAAACTGCCACTGTTCTTCAAAAGCAAGAAAGTGAAAAAAGCTCTTTGTCTCTCGCTCATTGAGACGGGGGGGGGGGGGGGGGGGGGGGGGGAAAAAAAAAAAAAAAAATAATGGAAAA
>Ga0325411_1000686_pt1 | contig 36182 bp, 19 predicted proteins | sample PopdelMetagenome_13_FD_206181 | JGI IMG/M metagenome (GOLD analysis project Ga0325411, IMG submission 206181) | Populus deltoides microbial communities from Bellville, Georgia, United States - Xylem-PdIQD-R4 | ecosystem: Host-associated > Plants > Phyllosphere > Stem > Wood/Secondary xylem...
TAGCTTTTGTGGTTGTGGTTTGAAAAATATTGTTTTATAAAAAATATTTTTAGTTGAGATTGGTTTGATATTTATATATGTTTGGTTAAAACTGTAGTTGAATTTGAGGTTGAACAAAAAGTAGTTTAATGTGTTTGGTTAAAAAGCTGCTTTTCAAATTGAGGATATAAAATAATGTATATATTTTGATGGTTTTAAATTTAAATATTGTAAATTTAACTATTGTTATTACATCATGAAATAAATAATACTTTATATAAAATATTTTTTATTGTTCAATTAAACTATCTACAATTCCATCACGTATGAAATATATCCGACAAGAACTACAGTTTTCTTCTTTGTTTATTAAGCGCGCAACAATATCAGGTAAAATATAATTAGGAATAAAATTGAGATTGCGATCAAATTCTGCAAATGTTACGTCATCAATAAAACATATTAAAAATTTAATTTAAAATTCAATTTTTTTTACTAGATCGAATCCGGTTCAATGCATTTAGCTTTGGACCAGACCCGGTCCGGCCAAAATCATGCACTACTGTTCACGTGAACAGTGGTGCATGTCTCCATTGTTCACTTAAGTAAACAGTGGAGCTTTTCACTGTTCACGTGAACAATAGAGCTCTCTACACTGAAAGCAGCTTAATGGTGCTTTCAATGAGCCTGTGTTTTTAACGCGGGAATTGCTGGGGGCCATGCACGTGAATCCACTTTTCATCAGTTACCAAACATTTGTTTTTCGTGGTTGGCTTCAAACGCAGAAGCAACCACGGAAACAAACAGCCACTTTTGAGTGTGTTTGGGAACGCGGTTGGAATGATCGATGTTTTTTAAAATTAAAAAAAAAAAATTTATACTATTGGATTGTTTTGGTATGCTGATTTCACAAATAGTTTTTTAAAAAATAAAAAAATATATATTATTTTAAATTTATAAAACCAGGCTCAACTTCTAAAAAAAATAAAAAAAATATGACCCCACCGCTGTCCCATTTCCAAAGACATTCTAATTGTGCAACTTCAAAGCCTTCCCGTTTCATTGAATCTTCTAATGCACCCACTGAAAAATGTGAGTCTGTGACTGCTATAATATTCAATTAGTATTCGTATTGTCCATTCCAAAACGTCATAAATAGGGGCTCGACGTCGGCGGCCTAGCTAGCTCTATAATAAAAAATTAAACTGATTATTACAAAATAAGCATTAGAAAAATGCCAGTAGCATAAAGGACAAGAAAGCTTAATTTCCCTTGATATCCCTTCTTCCTTCCTGTAAATATTTCTTTTGGTTTGCTCCCCCGCCCTTGATATTTTCCCTTGTTTGCATCGTTAATTTCCTTGGTGGCAATATATATATATGCATGCACTAAAGGACACTGAAGTATTGAGTGTGGGCATGGCACATATAGGCTGGGGAGTTCTCTTGACTCACGGAATCATCAATTATATATATATATTTATGCGAAGAATACATTAGCAATTAATTATTCCTTGATGGCTTCTACAACGCCTTTCTTTTATAAGAAAAAAAATAATAGCAATTAACCAGTTCACAAAAAACAAAACAAATCAAGAAAAAGATGCATGGCTCACACCATGCCTTTTGGTCTGACCTGAGAAAAATATGGTTTTTGTAGCGTGGCCGCCACATAGCTAGCTAGCTAGGAGAAATAAATATTTATTATTTAATAAGCATTGATTGATTTTTTAATTATTATTAATGAAACCAGTTTATCATTAAAAAATTAGAAATATTCAAAATATTAAGAAATGTAAAAAATATCTGGTTGATGTACGTAATTTAATGCAAATTAATATTATTTGATTGAAAACATACATATAATTTACATTGATCAACGATTTCCTATATATCTATCTATCATGTACTAAGACTTATCTACGCTGATATTAGGGATGGGAAGAGATGAAAGGACGAGGAAAATGGATCTTGATCATGGGTGACTGGGGTTCTTCGATGGAAGAAGCCATGCTATTTCTAGTTGCTGGAAAACGTGAATGGTGAAGGAGGAGAGACCACGTGTTCATGAAAGACAGCACAAGGCTATTCAACAGCATGTAATTAGGGATGCATAACATTTCCAGGATTCATGTTAACTTTTATGACCATCGAGGGTTCTGTTCGGGTTTAATTTGTGCGAAGGCTGCTTAATTTGTGTTTATTTGGTAATGAAAAGAAAGTTTATCTGTAGGAACGTCGATGGGTCTTTCCTGAGGGGCCGAACATATAAATGCTAAGAGGCCTAACTAATTAATCTTGGCATTAAGATCAGAAGTAACTTGGAAATATTTAGCTGTGGAAATTTTTAAAAGGAAGCCAAGTCTCTGCTGTGCAGGAAGGTCCCATGCAATTATCCTGAAAATGAGAGAGAACATGAGTTCTTACAGTTGAGGGCCAAATTAGATACAGAGGTAGGGATAGATAGATAGATAGATAGATAGATAGATAGATATTGCTTCTTATCTTTAGAAAACTACCTTGGAAAAATATACAGTATTATTGTTCGAAGGGTACGTGTTATTGTAAGGCTTTTTTATTAGTCAATGTATTGCTGATTATCATTCGAGCTATCATTATATGGCTTAAAAACACGAAGAATGATCTTTTAAATTTGACTAGAATGCTCCGATGGATGGAGAAAAGTCCATTAAAAGATAAAAGCACTACGTACAATGTGTAACGTGATCACAATATTACCATCATTTAAAAATTGAATTTGTATGGCTATAAAGCAGATTAATGTATTTTAAATAATAAACTGTCTTCCATTCACCCAGATAGACTTGAATCTAAGAGGTGGAAGACTTGTGGGTTAATAAGTTAGGCATTGATCAATGGTGCGAGCATATCATCACGTAGCAACGATGGGCTTCGTAAGATCCCATCTTGGCTATAAAAAATCTAGTAAGTGGGGGGAGGTACAACTTGGAGAAATTCCACTCATTGCGTGCGAGGAAAGACTAAAAAAAGGCCATGAGCAGCACCTGATTTTCAATTTAAGAAATAATTTATTATAAACCTCTCTAGAAAAGACGAGGAAAAACCACAGTCCAAATTTCTTTATTGTTTGTTTTAACAAGTCAAAGTCACGAGAGATCATACTATTTTCCAAGTACATATTTCAGAGCCATAATTATACCATCCTTTGCCATGAAATTCCTGGTCGTCCTATACCATCACTATAAGCAACTTGGACATGTGGTGATGTCGTCTTGGAGGAAGTTTTGCAGAAAAAATGGCTATCAGTAGAGGAATGCAACAAAAAAGGAAAATGAAAGCAGAATAAACTACGATTCTTCGTTGAACCGTGCTCACACTCTGGTTTTGGAGAAAATGTATTCTTGCCATTACAGCAGCAGCAACAACAACAACAACAAGCATTTCAATGGCTAGCTTGACCAAATAAAAGATGCGTTCTCACTTAAAAACCAATTGACTTGTCAATCATTTCTTCAGTTTTCCTAATTTCGAGTCATTTTTTCTTGGATAGATTGGATTTGGCATATCAAACAGAACAGGATTAGGTAAAGAAAATTATTTTTATCATGTGATCATTTTCCTTACGATACTATTTTGATTGTATATACATCTTCTTCGATGCAATCCTAATCTATTTTCTTGTGTATCGCATTCTCCTTTAATCTTTAATTTCTTTGTTGGATTTTTCAATTTGACTGCATACATTTTAATCCAATTAATCAGTTCATGTTCGGAATATAACCTTTATTTTTATTTTTATTAAGACCCCAATTTTGGGCTGCAGCGGTCGCTAATTCCATGCCAGAAAAAAAAAATAATAATAATAGTCAACACTTACGGTCTAACGTTTTTTTTTACTGTGTAGATAGCAAAGAGAAAAGGCCCAGTTTGTGTCAGTTGGCGGCAAGATCATAAGGCTCGTGGTGGGCTTGTGTTGTTCCAATGAAAAAGACGTCCACACCTCAAGTCTATATAGTGGTATGATTGTCAAACTACAGGCCTCCAGCCATGGACTTTCTCTCTTATCATTCCAAGACAGCTGTGTCCTAGTGCAGTATCCCATTGGACCGACCCAAACCTAGTCTGATGAATAGTTTGAAAGGAACATTCATATTCGAGCTTGTTTATTTTTATATTTTAAAAATATTTTTAAAAAATTTAAAAATATTTTATTTTTATTTATTTTAAATTAATATTTTTTATATTTTCAGATTATTTTAATGTGTAAATGTTAAAAAAAATTTAAAAAAATTATTTTAATATATTTTTAAACAAAAAAAACATTTTAAAAAATAATCACAACAAAATACACAATTTTCCAGATCAGAAAGAGAGAGGGAGGGAGTGAGTGCTTTTGTGCTAAATATGGTTGAATGGGTGATTCAAACACTGCTGATTTTGGAGTATTTATAAACGGATGCTTTGCACCATGGACGGAACTAGAAAATTTTAACGGGGTGCCGTCATAAAAACTACAAGGCTGGAGAACAAATATTTCATTTTTAGAGGGGCTAAATGTATGTTTTTTTAATGAGAAATTGAAGATTTAAAGACTAAAATTAAAAACTTTGAAGACAAAATTTATATATATAGTGGAAATTCTATGCATCTCCGTGAACTTGGACCATCCATAACGCACCTAGCTAGCTAGTTTCCATGTTTAGAGCTAGAGAATGTTCCCAGAAAATCAACAAAACTCCACTTCTTCTAATGTTCTGGAAGTTAACGAATGAGAGTTTATGTTTCAAAGTCAAGAATATACAATCACAATGATCATAGGTACATGACCTCCAGCAAGCTTGGGGGTGCCAAGCTCCCCCCCGAAGTTTGTCGCAGGTCCGCCCCTTGGCACCGAATTCTATGCTTCTAGAACGCGCGCGCGCATTGAATAATAAATATTTTTCTATAATTTTATTGAGAAATAATTTAATTTTGGTATAAAAAATTCATCTTTTTATTCTCTAACTGTTATAAAATTATGATTCTGATTTTGTAATGTAGTTGTCGAATTAGTAGAACTTTGTTTTCTAATTTAATCTCATTCTACCTCACATCTTACTTTTTTATAAGAAAATAGTAATTTATTTAACTGATATTATGATATTCATTTGTTGGGTGTTATTCTTCTATCCGCTTCCTATTGTCTAAGATTATTAAAAAAAAAAAAGATATTAAGAGCATATCTATTAATCAGCGAGCATTTAAATAAAATTATTTTTTAAATACTGACTTTAAGATTTGAATTAAAAAGATTTTAAAAAAAAATTTAATCATTATATCGATCTTCTAATTAATCTGTATAATTGCACATAATAAAATTAAATACAGTGATCGAGATTAAATAATGAAATGCATGGATTGTTAGCATTAATTACGCCAAATGTTAATAGCATATATGAATATATGATAATAGCATTCCACCAAGATCAATGTATTTCTATGTTTAATTGTTATTTATGTAAAGAATATATTAGATGTTACGAGTCTAATGTTTGTAAATTGTTTTTTTAATTAAGAATGTGATGAAACCAAATATCACTAATTTTTAGGGAAATAGTAATAATTAAGAATAAATCAATTTCTCCTTGGTTTTATTCTTCATCCTCTCATAAGTCACTTATGTTTTGCTCAATGACTTGCTTTCTTTTTTTCTGTTCTTTAATTTATTTTTACATTCATTTATATATATAGTTCTTGATTTTGTATTTATTTGAGTTTAAAATTCATAATTTATTTTGATTTGATTTATTTAGGGTTACTATGGTCTCAAAAAAATATTTTAATGCTCAAAAATATTTTATTTGAGTCTAAATTTTTTTTTATCTTCTTCTCTCTTTTGCTGGGTTTGTTAGGGTTAAAATAGAAAAAGTAATGAAGAATTATTACAGAATCAAGAATTGAAATGAAAAAAGAGAGAAGAAATTGGGTTTGATGTGTGAATTACTGCATGTTCAATATTTAGATGACACGTGAGCTTCACTTCGTCCTCCCTTTGATATTATTTTTTTGTGCTGTCGGTTTTGTATTGACAAGAATAATTATTTTGTATGACGCTTGTAATAAAAAAAAAGTTATTGTGGGGGTCCGATAACCCGTTTTTCTTTTTTCTTTTTTCTTTTTCCTCTCTCTCTTTTTCTCAGTTTCCACCCGTGCTTCTCCTTTCCTTGCTTCCTTTTTTTTTTTTTTTTTTTTTTTATCTTTCCTTTCCTGGTTGTTGGGCTACATTGGGCTTGGGGTGTTGAGTCCGGTTGGACTTTTTGTTTTTTCCTCTCTTCCTCTACTTCTTTCCTCTTTTTTTTTTTTTTTTGTTTGGACCCGGTTGACCCTATTCCTTTTCGCTTTCTCCTCTTCCCTTCTCTCCTCAATTTGTCCTGGGCCCAGTTGGGCCTTTTTTCCCTCTCTTCTCTTTATTTTATTTTGGGCCGTCACATGACATAAGTACTGACCTTGATATATGGGCACATGACGAGAAATTTGTAGTCGGGGATTTTCTGAGTGTTTTTACATTTTGGTATTTGTTTTTTGCATATTGAATTAATGTTTCCTTGTAAAAAAATTGAATGGCTATAGCTTTGCCTTCTAAATTTACCTGAAACTTCATTCCTCATAGACAATGTAACCTGTTACCCCAAAGAAAGTACCTTGTCCTCACAACACTGGTCGTGTTGCAGCTGTCAAAATCTTCCTTGCTCATTTGCATGTCAGCGCTCCCAAAGCACAGCCAGGGGGACTCTTCCTCAATCTTCTTCAAAGAGCAACAACCCTGCTTCTGCTATTCCAACTTCTGGAGGGTCTGTCAATGGTGGAAGGGGTTTTATTGTGATGGCTTTTCTTGGTCTTAAGGCTAACATTTTACGGGCGGTGCAATTTTGATTAACAAACAAACGTTAAAAATTGTTCTTCTTTTTTGTGATTTGACGGTTTGGTGATATCCTCGGGCTACCTTTTAAGTTTTAAACAATTGTATGTTGTCAGCATATATCATGTAGAGGAAGAAAAAAACTCAACACAAGTAAAGTTGGATGATTTCAAAAGCATAATAGCTTTTTGTGATTAATTTTACAAGACAGTGATCTGCATTTGGACATGAAGATACACAGTGGAGGAAGAATGGTGAGGCTATTGTGTTATTTCCATGCCAAAAGGTGCGAGCACTGAAATGTATTAGGCTTAATGCCTCTTGACATTTCTGGGTTGTGAGCCCTTTTCCTTAAGAAATTGGATTTACCTGCTGTAAGAAAAATGCCTGCCCCTCGTGTAATTATGATGTTCAAGTGCTAAGACATTAGTGAGAATGCATGCATTGTTAATTCCTACAACCAAAGAAGCAGAAAATGGATGAAAAAGGTAGCATGGATACACTACCTACAGATTAAAATGAGAGAAAATGTGTATGCAATAGACATACTGGCAGTTCTAGACGAATCATCTGGAAAACTGAAAAACTAAGTTGTGGAAGTCGAGGACCTCAATGGGTAACCAACGCCCCTTGGTATATTGCAAAGCGAAGTTATGACATTGCTGCCGAGACACCAATAATGTCATCAGATACCCTGCTAACAGCCTATTCATATAAATTTGATCAAAGGAATGTGCTGCACTTTATGAAGATCTTCTCCTTGAAGCCTATCTACAAAGACTTTGGGCATCTCTTCAATAACCAACTTATGGAGAGTGGCCACAAATCTCATCTCTTCAGGGAGCATCCTTAGCCCCTTGCAGTTGACAATTAGGAAACTTTCAAGCCTTGGCACTGCATTTTCTTCTATGTTGAATTCATGCAGGGATTCCAAGCTGTTAAACTCTAGGAACTCCAGTTGAGGAAACCCATCGGCAGAGATTGTTAGTTTTTCTTTGCTATAAGACTCTGCTTTAAACCTGAGAATTGATAATTTTGGCAGCTTCTCTAGTATCTCTATTGATTCTTGTTCAAGCTGGGTGTGTTCTAATGTTAACTGGGAGAGATTTGGTGGAAAATCTTGCTGGCTGGGCAGCTGTGATATTCCCCCTCTCAAATGCAGCTTGATGAGAGAGCGAAGAGAACCAAGTTGAACAAGTAATGGAAATTCAGCACCTTCAGCACGAAGATAGAGAGATCGAAGTTGCAAGAGTGCCGAAATGGAATCAAATATCTTAATGGTGTCTGAGCAGAGGTTTCCTCTTATTCCTAATTTTCGAAGACTGACTAGATCTGCAGTGTTGTTCTGCTTCCATCTGCTGACATCTATCTCTGTCAGTGTCTGTAAATGCTTGAGGGTGTCTATCCTCAGGTGCCCACCAGAATGCCCACACATGTAAAGATGTCTCAAATTTTTCATGTTGCAAATGACATCAGGAATTATCCTAAGATGGAGATTCCCAGCAATATCAAGAGTCTGCAGGTTGCACAGAGAACCTAATGTTGATGGAAGCACTCGTATGTTAGTCTCCTTCAATCCCAAGTAACTCAAATGTATCAGTTCACCAATTGTACTTGGGATGCTGCTACATGATATACCCTCCAACTCAAGAATTCTTAGCAGTTTGAAATTCCTGGTAATATAATCGAATTTGGCACCCGATAATTCGCAGAAACCATAGACGTTTCTGCCGATAAAATATCTGTAACGAACACGACTAACAACTCTAAAGAACAGGAGTGAACGAAGATGTGGACTAAGACGTTCCACACAAGATAAATGAGAATCAGAATAGATAGGATGGCGACGACATCTAGTCAAAGGTGGGATATTTTCATTACCAGGAATCTGGAGAAAATTCTCCGTCTTGGCCTTGGAGATGGAGAGGTCTCGCAGTAGATCGTGCAAACGGCATTGCTTGACCCTCCCATTGACACTCATTCCTTCCATCTGAACCATGTTCCTCTCAATTAGCTCATTCAAGTAATCCTCTGCTACATCCTCCCCTCTTAGTTCTTGATGTGGAATCAAACCCTCTGCCACCCATAGCCGAAACAATTTGTGTGCCTGAATAGTACAATCTTCTGGGAAAAGGCCTAAATAAAGAAAACAAGATTTCAAGTAATACGGCAAGTCGTTGTAACTCAAAGCAAGTATTGCCGCAACGCCATTTGGGTGTCGAGCAAAATGAGAGTCCATGTTGTTAAGAATTCTTTCCCATTCATTCGGCCTCCTTTTTCTTGAAAGTAAGCCGCCAATTACAATGATGGCAAGTGGTAAACCAGCACATCTCTCCACAATCTCTCTCCCGATTTCCTCCAATATTGGAGAGCAACTTGTGTCTCTGCCATCAATAAATGTTTTCTTGCAGAACAACTCCCAGCTATTCTGTTGGCTTAGAAATCCCAAATCGTAGGGAGTAGTTTGAGGATCTACATGAAGAGCAACATTCTTGTTCCGAGTCGTAAGCAACAATCTGCTACCGTTACTTCTGTCTACAGGGAAGGCCTTTTTAAGGCAATCCCAGGCATTGGTGCTCCAGATATCATCCAAAACAACCAGATAGCGTTTCCTCCGTAAATTTTCATACACCAAGTCCTCCAACTCTTCATCTGTCAAAGCTTCAAGCCTTTCTCTCGGCGATGCAATTTGTCTTATGACTCGCTGCAGAATATCTCTTGCACTAAACTCCTGTGATACACATATCCAAGCACGGGAAGGAAAGCGAGCCCTGACAGCACTATGATTATATATCTTTATACCAAGAGTGGTTTTACCAATACCGCCCATTCCAACTATCGAAACAGCACTCCAATGATCCCCCATCTGAAGAAGGTGGTCCACCAGTTTAGCCGTGTCATCCTCCAAGCCAACAATATCCCTTTCCTCACCGCGAGGAGACGATCTTCTCAACTTCCTCAGAATCTCACCTGCTGCAGTAGTCCCCTCTCCAACATTTTGGATGCCATAAGTTTCACGGCTGGCTGAGATGTCTTGAAGTCTTGAACGGATGGCCATAAGATCCTCAGCAATCTTGGACCTCTGTTTCCATCCTTTGACATAGGAAGTGCATTTCTTTATAAAATGATTCTTCTTCTTCTTCTTGAGAGGATCATTGTTCATGATAAACCTGTCTATGAGATCTTCAGCATCATAAGCCACGTCTCTGATATCAGACACCCAATTACGCACTCTTTCATCTTCATCTTGCTTTGCGTCGGCATCTCTTAAGAAGCAACGGATCCTCCTGAGTTCATCTTGTAACCGCTCAACTTCTTTATGGACATCGGTGTGAAATTCAAGTTCATCAAACAGATCAGCAAGCCTTTCAAGAACAAAGGAAACGGCAGCTTCAGCCATATGATGCTTCCTCTTCCTTCTTCAACCTCTCTCTCTCTCTCTCTCTCTCTCTCTCTCCTTTTCTCTCTCTTTTGGATAAGCCTATCAGTTTTTCTTGATTATTCCTGGCACCTCTGGCTCTGAGTACAATAAGGCTAAACCATCTTCACTGCCCACTTTTTTTAATAAAGAAAATAATAATAGTAAAAACAAACCAATTTTTTTAAGGAAACCCTCAATTAAAAAGTAATCAACTTATAAGGGCAATCTTGATTAGATCCTCCATCTTTATTTTTATTTTGATTAATTCCTTAATACATCAACAAATAGCCAATTAAACTTAGTTAGTGAAAATACTAAGTAATTATGTGATTTCTTTTTCCTCTATTAAAAATTCAATAATTTATAAAAATTCCCTCCTTGACGTGATAGATCAAATTATACAAAAAGAAACGCTCCAAATATGTTCTTAATATACACAATCTAGCCTATCATGTTATAAAAATGAATATCTTTAAAAATTGGAATTCTTTTTTTGAAAAAACGATAAATTATTTGAATTTTAGGAATCACTTAACAGTTTTATTAGCTAAAATCTATTAAAAAAAATGATTGAAAAAACATTAAAACGTTGCAAACATGATTGAGATAAAAAAAAAAAAAAAAGTTGAGACGGTAATGATACTCAAATCTTCAACAGGTCTATTTCTTATAATGAAATTTATCGAAATTAAACAGATGAAATTCAAATCTCCACAAGGTCTCTTTTAATGAATTCCCATTGAAATGGGTTTAAGACATAAATTAAAGTCAATGTCGTGAAGCGAAGACTTTGCTTTTTTGTCGTCCCCGTTCCATTAATTTGGCTACATAAATCAACGCGGTTATTTTAACTTTATTTCTTCTAGATTGGTTGCATAAAGCAACGCGGCTTCGTTAATGTAATGCACAGTATTTTTTAATATTATATATTTATTATTTAAAAATATATTAAAATATATTTTTAATTTTTAATATCAATATATTAAAATCATCAAAAACATACTAAAAAAATAATTTAATATATTTTTAAGACAAACAAAAATTACTTTTAAACACAATTAAAAACACAATGGTAAGCAGGCACATGGAAAAGTTAGGCTTAGGTTATGGTATTCGAAAATTTTCTGTGTGGAAGGAGGTTTTTGTTCTAATAGCTTTATTTTATTTTGATTATTATGTAAAGAAAGGCCTGTCCTATGCAAAATCTAATGAATCTCTCGATAAATCGAAAAAAAAATCTCTCAAGTCTGATTTTTTCTCAATATCTTTTACTCTTTTTTTATTATATTCCTTAAACCACCTCGCGTTGAATTATATATATATAAATAAATATATTTTTTCTTTATAAATTTAATAAATTTCTTTTTATGATATCAGCATAACATTGATGTTGAAATGAGAAAAAGGACAATGACGTTTTAGATGATGGACAATAATTTCTTGCTCTCCTTCCATGAACTTTCTTCCCCTGCTCTTAACCCTTTCCTGTTGCTTCTTCACTTCTTACCAAGAGAAATGTAATGATAGCATATATAGAGGTTAAAGGCCTTCAGGAACTCTCGGTATATATATCGCTATTCAAGACCTGCCAGTTACTTTCAACATCTTTTTTTTCCCTTCCTGTCCTAATTCCATCCTCAAATCCATGAAGGGAACTTGCTTTCTTAATTTCATTCCAACTTTTTTGTTGCTAGTTTCCATGGCCTACAGTGCAATGGAAGTAACTAATATTACAGCCGATCAAACTGCTCTTCTAGCTCTTAAAGCCCATCTTTCTGACCCTCATGACATCTTGCCAAACAACTGGTCCACCACTGCCTCAGTCTGCAGCTGGATTGGTGTCACTTGTGGTGCTCAGCGCGACCGAGTGAGTGGCTTGAATCTTTCTCACATGAGTCTTTCTGGCTACATCCCTTCAGAGATTGGAAACCTTTCATTCCTCTCTTTCCTATCCATTAGAAACAACAATTTCCAAGGATCCCTGCCTAATGAGTTAGCTCGCTTGCTTCACCTTGAGTATCTTGACTTTGGATTCAATTCATTCACCGGAGACATTCCTCCAAGCTTAGGTTCCTTGCCTAAACTCAAAAGCTTGCTGCTAGAAGCCAACTTTTTCTTAGGCAATTTACCATTATCATTATGGAATATATCCTCATTGCAAACAATCAATATCAGTTACAACCAGCTTCATGGTTTCATGCCCTCCAGCATCTTCAGCAGGTCTTCACTGTATACAATTGATCTAAGTTTCAATCACCTATCCGGTGAAATCCCAGCGGATATTTTCAATCATCTCCCTGAATTACGAGGGATCTATTTCTCCAGGAATCGACTCAGTGGTATGCTCCTGCCATTTCTTTTTTAATTTTTAAGCATGTCTTTAATTATGTTGGATATAGACATTGCCATAGATTCTGCAGTAGATGCAGTATGCATCCTATGTAACTATGCTCCAGAAGGTGTTTCATGTCAAATCCTTTGCAAGAGGACGACTATAGGACTCGTAACCTTTTACAGAATTCAGAATTCTTCTTTCAACATCTATTATTGAGATATTTTTGCCTTTATGTAAATGCACTAGAAAGTGATATGTCAAGTTTTGATCTTATTATTCACATTGGCCATATCTGATTCTCTAGCCATATGGTATCCATAATCTGACCAACTCTGTTTATCAATTAGTTGTTCTGCAGGGTCATGGCTGACTATGTCCCTGAAGAGACAATCTTTCACTAGTGCCTTCTAAATTTGTTTCTTATCAAGGAAATGCTTACGAACCTATTGAAATTTAGCTCTGAAAATATCTTCAACAGTTATTCTATCAACTCTAGGTGTAGTGCTTGTTTCCATTCTGGACTTGGTAGAGTACTTTAGCCTTTGTATCTGGATTATGACCGGGGACAATGGTAATGTGACTAGTCTTTTGAAACAGAACATTATTGTGTAACTCAAAATGTCTGCAAATTCACCGGCATCTTCAATATACTGATCTTTGATTAATAGTCTCTCATCATATATTTATCCAGACATTTTCTTTTACTGCCTGAGAAAGATGGATTTTGGTGAATTTGCAGGAAGCATTCCAAGAACTATTGGGAACTGTACATTGATTGAGGAGATAAATTTCAGTGAAAACAACTTGACAGGTGAGATCAAGCCAAACTGGCCCTTTCTAACTTACCTTGTTTTGATTAGTTCTATTGAGTTTCGGTGAAAAAAACTTGATATTGTGCCTTGATATTCTGATAATGGCAGGTGTATTACCACCTGAATTGGGTGGCCTTTCCAACCTGAAAACATTGAGAATGGACGAGAATGCTTTAATTGGCAATGTTCCATCCGCGCTCTTCAATATATCGGCAATTGAAGTTATTGGGATGTATACAAATTTGCTTTCAGGGAGTCTTCCTCCAACCATGGGCCTTTTCATGCCGAACCTAAGGGAGCTTCGTCTAGGGGGAAATGAACTCGAGGGAACAATTCCTAGCTCCATCTCCAATGCATCTACTCTCGCTGTCGTGGACTTATCCAACAATTCATTTACTGGTCTTATTCCTGGGACAATTGGTAACCTGAGACAACTTCAAGTGCTCAATCTAGCCAACAATCATTTGACGAGTGAGTCTTCTACACCACAGTTAAGTATTCTCTCTGCTTTGGGAAATTGCAAGAATCTGAGAAGGATATATTTTTCAGTTAATCCCCTCAATACCACCCTTCCAATTTCATTTGGAAATCTCTCTTCCTCACTTGAACAGTTTTGGGCAGACGATTGCAACCTTAAGGGCAACATTCCTAATACAATCGGCAATTTAAGCAGCCTGATAGCTTTGAGCTTGGCAAACAACGAACTGGCCAGTGTAGTTCCAACTACAGCTGAAAGATTGACAAATCTCCAACTTTTGGATCTCCAAGGTAATCAACTAGAGGGAAATATCACAGATAGCCTTTGCCACTCGGACAGCTTGTTTGACTTATCCTTGGGTGGTAATAAGCTTTCCGGATCTATCCCTGAATGCTTGGGTAATCTGACAACTTTAAGACATCTCAACTTAAGCTCCAATAACTTCACTTCCACAATACCCTTGTCCTTGGGGAACCTTGCAGGTATTTTGGTTCTCAACCTGTCGTCAAACTTTCTCAGTGGGTCTCTCCCGTTGGTATTCAGACAACTGATGGTCGCGGAAGAAATTGATTTGTCAAGGAATCAGTTATCAGGTCAAATTCCAAACAGCACATGGTTCCATAAGAATCTAGCTTATCTCTCCTTGGCTACAAATAGATTGCAAGGTCCTATTCCTGGGTCTCTTAGTTTTGCAGTAAGCTTGGAGTTCTTGGATCTCTCTCATAACAGTCTTTCTGGACTTATTCCCAAGTCCTTAGAGACACTCTTGCATCTCAAATATTTTAATGTGTCTTTCAATGGACTAGAGGGAGAAATTCCTAGTGAGGGACCTTTCAGGAACTTCTCAGCTCAGTCATACATGATGAACAATGGACTTTGCGGTGCACCACGCCTACAAGTTCCACCTTGCAAAACTTATGCTCCCCGAGGAGCAACAGTAACTCTCGTGTTCCTTCTGGAATTGATTTTACCATTAATTGCAGCTACAATGGCAGCATTGTACATATTCGTATGGTTAAGATGCCCAAACAAGAATGTTCGTCCGATTCTGGCCAATACAAGGTTTACATACCGAGAACTTGAGCAAGCAACAGATGGATTTGGTGAAGGCAATCTCCTTGGGAGGGGGAGTTTTGGTTCAGTATACAAAGGAACACTTAGTGATGGGATGATTGTCGCAATAAAGGTTTTCGATGCTGAAAACGAAGTTAGTTGTAGGGGTTTTGAAGTTGAGCGTGAAGTGATGTGCCATGCCTGTCATCCGAATATCGTCACAATTTTTTGCAGCTCTAATGCTGCTAATTTTAAAGCCTTGGTAATAGAGTACATGGTTAATGGGAGCCTCGAAAAGTGGCTTCATACTCACAACTACAGTTTAGATATCCTGCAAAGACTCGACATAATGATAGACACTGCATCAGCCGTAGAACACCTCCATTCTGGTAGTTCATGGATTATTGTTCATGGTGATTTAAAGCCCAGCAACATCCTGCTAGATGAAGATATGATTGCACGTTTGAGTGATTTTAGCATTGCCCAAGTCTTGAAACCAGATGGTCAACAGAATTCTTCAGGACCAAGCCTCTTTCTTGGCACAATTGGATATGTGGCACCAGGTAATGCTTCTGCTTCATGAATCATCTTCCGTGTTTATGTTGCTAGCTTGTGGGCTCCTGCTTATGATTAAATCTATTTAAATGCAGAATATGGTTTTCATGGAATGGTTTCGACAAAAAAAGATGTGTTCAGTTTTGGTATTTTGTTGATGGAAACTTTCACAGGAAAGAAGCCGACGGATGAAATGTTTGGAGGAGAAATGAGCTTGATAAGTTGGATCATGGAGACATTACCCGGTGAAATAGAAAGAGTAGTTGATCCTTGTTTATTACGGAATGAGGAAGAATACTACCATGCTAAAATCACATGTTTATCGGATATTATGAGACTGGCTCTGATGTGCACTTCATTTTCACCCTCTAAGAGGTTAAATATGAAAGAAGTAGTAGACACACTTGATGAGATCAAACGATTGTTTCTCAGGAATATCTCTGGAGACAACCCTGGTGAGTCCAATTTGGAAGAGTTAGATCCGAATCGCATTAGGAATAACATGAAAAAGTTCGTGAAATGGAGGAGGGAAACCCTGTTGCCTAATCTGGAGTGGCGTTTGCCTGATTACCAATACGATACCAACAGTTGAACGTTAGAGTCTGCTTGTAATTAGTTCTTGTCCATGCAAAGCCCTTTGTTCTTTGCTTAGAAATTGAAAGATGACAATCAAGTTATGGTCATGTCATACTTCATATCTAGTTATTGTAGTACCAAATGGCATTGTCCTGCTTATTGCATTTACAATCCTGATAAGTTCATGCTTACAATCTACATGGGAGCTCTTGGCTTTCAAGCACAAAATACGGCTCAGGTTTATGTTGCTTGGACTTAGGTACAGGTTTCAAGTATTTGACATGTCAAATCTCTAAAAAATAGGACATAGTGACCCAGCAAACAAGTGTCTAAAACTTAGATTTGCTTACAAGTTTATGCTATATATAAACTCGTATAAATGTATCATTAACAACTAAAATTGAAGGCTTAAAGAGATTGAAGAAAAAATAATAATTAATAAGAGTGAAAACTAGTTGATTGTATAGTAGTTACGTGATCCATGTTGTTTTTTCTTATTGAAGTAGTAGTATACTAGATAGGTTGCTAACTCGTAAATGAAGTTTCGTCAAGGAACTGATGGACGTAAATGGAAAAAATCTTGTGGGTTCAGTAATAGCATCAAGAAGAAAAAAAGACATGGCAAACAAAGTAGTACAGAAACAAAAGACTAAGTAATATGACTTTTAAGAACTTAGACAAATGTGACAATGCCAAGTCAGGCCAAGTCGCAAAGTCTTGAGCAAAAACTAGTGCAAATGTAAACAGAGATGCAAGGAAGTTAAATGGGTGACACTGCCTATTATTGCCAATAAATTTTTTTTCAGAAGTTAAGGTAAAGCTGCCATCCATTTGTTGCCCAACTCTTCAATGAATGGACCTAAAAATAAAGCTAGTTATCATACAATGAAACAGCTATCAAAGTATCATTGACAAACGTAAGAATACAGAAGATTAAAAAAAAAAAAAAAAAAGATAAGAGCAGTGCATTGAAGAAGAATTTAGGAATGGGCAGAAATATCATGGCATGGCGGCATGCAATGCTATCAATTCAAAAGAGCAGCTTAATAATTAAAAAAAAAAAATGAAAATGTTGTCATGTGAGCGGGTCTGGCAATGTTCTACAAAGGGGCAATACCAACATTTCAGGATTTTGAGATCAAAACCTGAAAACGCTTGCTCTATTGCCGGCAAAAAAAAAAAAAAACAAATCGCTTCAGGAGTAAAACAATGTTTCCGTGCAAGAACAGTAAATCCAGGTAACAGCGTGAAACAATGCATCAATCTTTATTGACATGTCAAGAGCCTAAAAGATACAGAGTTGAACCCGTCATTATACATGAGCCAACTCAATATCAGCATCCAAGATGTAATGTTCTAGTTATGAAAAACTAGAAAAAAGTGTTAGAAAGGCATTTCCGATGCTAAGATAGAGATAAATATAGGCTGGTGTTGATCCACACCACCACGCAAAAAACAACAGCAACATACCAAGCAAATCACAACCTTGTTAAGCAAGAATCATTAAACAGGCTAAAACGGGGCAGGAGCAAACCCAAAACCAAAAAATGAAGCGCAGAGGGTGAAACAAAAATAAAAACAAACCTGAACCAAAAAAACATAAGTTGTAAGGGGTCAAAAAACGTGAAATCTGAAATCTATGCATCAATTGATTCATTGGTATATAGAAAAATGACAATAAACCCGTGAAAAAACAACATACCAGGAAAATAGAGCCACCTCATTGAACCACCCTTGGAGAGGGACAACCTCCTGAGAAGTGGAGAGAAATTAAAAAAGAAAAAGAAGCTGGATAAGCAGTAGATAAGCAGAAAGAGAAGCGAAAAGCAAACGAAAGAAATCGCAAAGAAAGAAAAGAACCAAAGAGATTGGCCAATAGTCTGGGAAAAGAAGAGAAACCAAAATCCAGTGCAGCAAACATCCGCTCCAGTAGAGAACACGCTCCTACACCCTGAAAAAAAAAAACCTACAAATAAGAGTAAAAAATGCACAATACAAGGACGAACTGAAATCTGAAACAAAGAGAAGAGAGTAACCTGGACAGCATAAAGGAGAACCAAAAAACAAATCAAGGGAGTCGATTGTTGTCATTAAAATTTGGCAAATCCTGTAGGAAAAGAAAGCAAACAGAAATATAAATCGAAGCTAAAGGTGTAGCACAACCAATCCAATAAGCAAAAAAGGGGAAAAAAAGGCAGAGACCAAAGGAAGCACAGTCAATTTTGATGGAGAATATTAGAAGGAAGCAAAATCGAATAAAAGGGTTGGGGAAAAAAAAACTGCGAAGGACACAGCCTAAACCAAGGTGGCAAAAACTTCAAAGAAAATGAAACGAATTAAAAGAACAAACAAAAGAAGATGGCATCATTACATAAACTAAGCTCAGCATCATTACATAATAATATCATAGTCTCTGACAATTGATACAAAGACAGAAGTTCTCTCATGACTGAAATAAGGAGCAGAGTCCTAGAAAAATGGTTCAATAGAGTCATAAACACATAAGAAGTTCAATAAAACAAATCTTAATTACACCAAGAAAGAAGTTAAATAAAAAATAGAGAACGTTTCTTGTTAAAAAAAAAAAAACAGTGTGGGTAGTGCCAACGGTATGGAAGCTGATTAGAGGATATACTCCTGCCATTAAAACCATTCACCGTGAGGTTACGCGTCCAACAGGCTTTCCCTCCTCCATTTAGCAAACTTCTCCATGTTATTTCTGATGCGATCTGTTCTCAGGATCTCCAAGTTGAATTTCCCATGAATATCTCCGGAAATGCTCGCAACGAAGGATTGTTTGATGTCTTTGAGCATGTCGACAACTTGTTTCATATTTAACCTGTGAGCAGGTGACTCTAAACAGCACAATTGAGCCAATCTCATAATGAGCGACAAACATGTAATTTTTGCATCAAAATATTCTTCCTCATTCTCCATCAAACATGGATCGATTACTCTGGCTATGTGATTTTGTACCAATGACTCCTCCACCCAATTCTTCAAGCTCATTTCTCCATAAAACATTTCATCCGTCGGCTTCTTTCCCGTGAAAGTTTCCATCAGCAAGATGCCAAAACTATAGACATCAGATTTTTCAGAAACAGTTCCATACGGTCCACATTCTGCATGTAAAATTAGAGTTAACTGTAGGATCTGATGACGTTACAGGGCTGTTGTTCAAAAAATTAAATCTATTTAAAAGGTTAACAAAACACTATAAGCTCATGCTTGCCCGAGAGGTGAGGTAAATATGATTGGTTTGATCTACATGGAATAGGTTTGTGAATAATGTGTGTGTGTAACAAGATTATCAAGAAGCATTACCTGGTGCCACATAACCAATTGTGCACAAAAACTTGCTTTGTTTAGCAGAACCCTGTTCGTCTGGATCTAGAATCATGGAAATGCTATAATCACTAACGCGTGCGATCATATCTTCGTCTAGTAGGATGTTGCTTGGCTTTAAATCACAGTGAATAATAGTCCTCAAACAATCGTAATGGAGGTGTTTGATTGCTGCTGCAGTGTCGATCATCACGTCTAGTCTTTGTAGGATATCCAAGTGGTAATTGTGAGTATGAAGCCACTTTTCAAGGCTGCCATTAACCATGTACTCCATCACCAAGGCTTTAAAATTAATACCATTCAAGCTGCAGAAAATGGTGATAAGATTCGGATGACTGGCATTACACATTACTTCATACTCGACATCGAAACTACTCGAACTTCTTTCATCTTCCACATTGAAAACCTTTATGGCAACTACCTTTCCATCACTTAGCGTCCCTTTGTATACTGTACCGAAGTTCCCAGAGCCAATTACGTTGCCTTCATCAAACCCATCTGTTGCAAGCCGAAGTTCTCGGCATGTATATCTTCCATAAGTAATTATGTCTGTGCTTGAGGGCATGTTCCTTTTCGGACATCTTAAGAATAGGATTGTGTATAATGCCACCACAACTAGTGTTATTGAAAAAATCAATTTTATAAAGAACATAAGGTTTTTGGCTGATCCCCTGTGACCAATTTTGCAAGGTGGAACTTGTAGGCGTGGTGCGCCGCAAAGTCCATTGTTCATCATGTATGACTGAGCTGAGAAGTTTCTGAAAGGTCCCTCACTAGGAATTTCTCCCTCTAGTCCATTGAAAGACACGTTAAAATATTTGAGATGCAAGAGTGTCTCTAAGGACTTGGGAATAAGTCCAGAAAGACTGTTATGAGAGAGATCCAAGAACTCCAAGCTTACTGAAAAACTAAGTGACCCAGGAATAGGACCTTGCAATCTATTTGTAGCCAAGGAGAGATAAGCTAGATTCTTAAGGTCCCATGTGCTGTTTGGAATTTGACCTGATAGCTGATTCCTTGACAAATCAATTTCTTCCGCGACCATCAGTTGTCTGAATACTAACGGGAGAGACCCACTGAGAAAGTTTGACGACAGGTTGAGAACCAAAATACCTGCAAGGTTCCCCAAGGACAAGGGTATTGTGGAAGTGAAGTTATTGGAGCTTAAGTTGAGATGTCTTAAAGTTGTCAGATTACCCAAGCATTCAGGGATAGATCCGGAAAGCTTATTACCACCCAAGGATAAGTCAAACAAGCTGTCCGAGTGGCAAAGGCTATCTGTGATATTTCCCTCTAGTTGATTACCTTGGAGATCCAAAAGTTGGAGATTTGTCAATCTTTCAGCTGTAGTTGGAACTACACTGGCCAGTTCGTTGTTTGCCAAGCTCAAAGCTATCAGGCTGCTTAAATTGCCGATTGTATTAGGAATGTTGCCCTTAAGGTTGCAATCGTCTGCCCAAAACTGTTCAAGTGAGGAAGAGAGATTTCCAAATGAAATTGGAAGGGTGGTATTGAGGGGATTAACTGACAAATATATCCTTCTCAGATTCTTGCAATTTTCCAATGCAGAGAGAATACTTAACTGTGGTGTAGAAGACTCGCTCGTCAAATGATTATTGGCTAGATTGAGCACTTGAAGTTGTCTCAGGTTACCAAGTGTCCCAGGAAAAAGACCAGTAAATGAATTGTTGGATAAGTCCACGACAGCGAGAGTAGATGCATTGGAGATAGAGCTAGGAATTGTTCCCTCGAGTTCATTTCCCCCTAGACGAAGCTCCCTTAGGTTCGGCATGAAAAGGCCCATGGTTGGAGGAAGACTCCCTGAAAGCAAATTTGCATACATCCCAATAACTTCAATTGCCGATATATTGAAGAGCGCGGATGGGACATTGCCAATTAAAAAATTCTCGTCCATTCTCAATGTTTTCAGGTTGGCAAGGCCAACCAATTCAGGTGGTAATACGCCTGCCATGATCAGAATATCAAGGCACAATATCAAGTTTTTTTCACTGAAACTCAATAGAACTAGTCAAAACAAGGTAAGTTAGAAAGGGCCAGTTTGGCTTGATCTCACCTGTCAAGTTGTTTTCACTGAAATTTATCTCCTCAATCAATGTACAGTTCCCGATAGTTCTTGGAATGCTTCCTGCAAATTCACCAAAATCCATCTTTCTCAAGCACTAGAAGAAAATGTCTGGATAAATATATGATGAGTGACTACTAATCAAAGATCAGTATATTGAAGATGCCGGTGAATTTGCAGACATTTTGAGTTACATAATAATGTTCTGTTTCAAAAGACTAGTCTTATTAACAATGTCCACGGTCATAATCCAGATACAAAAGCTAAAGTACTCTACCAAGTTCAGAATGGAAACAAGCACTGCACCTAGAGTTGATAGAATAACTGTTGAAGATATTTTCAGACATAAATTTCAATAGGTTCGTAAGCAAATCCCTTGATAAGAAACAAATTTAGAGGGCACTAGTGAATGATTGTCTCTTCAGGGACATGGTGAGCCATGACCCTGCAGAACAACTAATTGATAAACAGAGTTGGTCAGATTATGGATACAATTTGGCTAGAGAATCAGATATGGCCAATGTGAATAATAAGATCAAACCTTGACATATCATTTTGTAGTGCACTTTAGTGCATTTACTTAAAGGCACAAATATCTCAATAATAGATGTTGAAAGAAGAATTCTGAATTCTGTAAAAGGTTACGAGTCCTATAGTCCTCTTGCAAAGGATTTGACATGAAACACCTTCTGGAGCATAGTTACATAGGATGCATAATGCATCTACTGAAGAATCTATGTCAATGTCTATATCCAACATAATTAAGGACATGCTTAAAAATTAAAAAAGAAATGGCAGGAGCATACCACTGAGTCGATTCCTGGAGAAATAGATCCCTCGTAATTCGGGGAGATGATTGAAAATATCCGTTGGGATTTCACCCCATAGGTTATTGAAACTTAGATCAATTGTGTACAGTGAAGATCTGCTGAAGATGCTGGAGGGCATGAAGCCTTGAAGCTGGTTGTAACTGATATTGATTGTTTGCAATGAGGATATATTCCATAATGATAATGGTAAATTGCCTAAGAAAAAGTTGGCTTCTAGCAGCAAGCTTTTGAGTTTAGGCAAGGAACCTAAGCTTGGAGGAATGTCTCCGGTGAATGAGTTGAATCCAAAGTCAAGATACTCCAGGTGAAGCAAGTGAGCTAACTCATTCGGCAGGGATCCATGGAAAGTGTTGTTTCTAATGGATAAGAAAGCAAGGAATGAAAGGTTTCCGATCTCTGAGGGGATGTAGCCAGAAAGACTCATGTGAGAAAGATTCAAGCCACTCACTCGGTCGCGCGGAGCACCACAAGTGACACCAATCCAGCTGCATACTGAGGCAGTGGTGGACCAATTGTTTGCCAAGACGTTATGAGAATCATTAACAATTTTATCTTTCAAGGCTAGAAGAGAAGTCTGATCGGTGGAATTATTGGTGAGTACCATTCCTACGCAAGCCAGCAGCGAAAAGACTGGGATGAACTCAAGAAAGCAAGTACCCTTCATGGATGTCAGACTGTCAATTGAGATAAATATAGAAGTACAGTCTGGAAAAACTAACTGTGGAGGGTAAAATCACAGGTCTTCTGAATACCAACCGATAAGCTACAACTAGTTTAGTAAGCAGAACTGACAAGAAGGTGCAATGAATATCATTTTCAAGGGCTTGAATATGTTTTCTGTGACATCATCAGTATATTTCGCTTCGTAGGAAATCAAGAAACAACACCTACACTTCTTTAGTCCGACAGGGAAAATGGAGAGAAGTTGACGGTAGGGACAGAGAGAAATGCGAGGAAGGGGAGAAAGAAAATGCACAGAATTGGGTATGGACCCCCTGGGAGTTCATTAAGCCATGAGCAGAAAGATTTCCAAGCAATTGCCGTGTTAAAAAAATCGAGGAAAAGAGAGAGAGAAAAGTCATGGACAACTGCGTAGACCAACTATGGAGGTACCTAAGCATTGATGCTGATGCAGGTGCGGTGTATTCTTTCCAAATGTTGAAGAGTACATAATTTTCCACACACCGGTCTTCTATGTAATTTTCATGATGCCTACGAAAAAATAAAAATAAAAAAGTAATAAAAAATAAAGTCTTGGTTTTTCTCTTCACCATGGTTTTCTTCTAAGCTTAGGCTCAATATTGCTAACCTCTTAGCCTCATGATAAGAGAACTTTTAAAAAATAAATATTTTTTTAATTTTTTTTATTTTAGTTTGGAGTTTTTTTTCTTTTAGTATTATTAGATTCTTATAGTTTTTTTTTATTTGAAAGAAATATTTTTACTATTTTTATTTTTATACTGAGTATTAATAGAGTATTCATATTGAGTATTAATAGTTTTTTAGAAAATTAAATTTAAATAAATAAAAATTAAATATTTTAAAAGTTTCTAGTTATGATAGTTATGATGTTCTTGATTTTTATTCGATAGCAAATTAAATTAATTTATATTTTCCACTCACCAGACTTCTTTGTAGTTTCCATGATGGCTACGGAAAAATAAAAATAAAGGGGTAGAATAGAAAACAAAGCCTTGGTCTTCCTCTTCACCATGGTCTTCGTCTTCCTCATGATACAAAAGTTTTATAGCGGCTTCTTAGCCTCATGATACAAGAGTTTTTTAAAAAATAAATATTTTTTAATTATTTCTATTTCTTTTATTTTAGTTTAGAGTTTTTTTTCTTTTCAATATTATTAGATTCTTATAGTTTTTTTTTATTTGAAAGAAATACTTTTGCTATTTTTATTTTTATATAAAGTATTCATATTGAGTATTAATAGTTTTTTAGAAAATTAAATTTAAATAGATAAAAATTAAATATTTTAAAAATTTCCAGTTATGATAGTTATGATGTTCTTGATTTTTATTCGATAGCAAATTAAATTAATTTATATTTTCCACTCACCAGGCTTCTTTGTAGTTTCCATGATGGCTATGGAAAAATAAAAATAAAGGGGTCGAGTAGAAAACAAAGTCTTGGTCTTTCTCTTCACCATGGTCTTCGTCTTCCTCATGATACAAGAGTTTTCTAGTGGCTTCTTAGCCTTATGATACAAAAGTTTTTTAAAAAATAAATATTTTTTAATTATTTCTATTTCTTTTATTTTAGTTTAGAGTTTTTTTTCTTTTCAATATTATTAGATTCTTATAGTTTTTTTTTTATTTGAAAGAAATAGTTTTGCTATTTTTATTTTTATACTGAGTATTAATAGAGTACTCATATTGAGTATTAATAGTTTTTTAGAAAATTAAATTTAAATAAATAAAAATTAAATATTTTAAAAGTTTCTAGTTATGATATGATAGTTATAATGTTCTTGATTTTTATTCGATAGCAAATTAAATTAATTTATATTTTTCACTCACCAGGCTTCTTTGTAGTTTCCATGATGGCTATGGAAAAATAAAAATAAAGGGGTCGAGTAGAAAACAAAGTCTTGGTCTTCCTCTTCACCATGGTCTTCATCTTCCTCATGGTACAAGAGTTTTCTAGCGGCTTCTTAGCCTCATGATACAAGAGTTTTTTAAAAAATAAATATTTTTTAATTATTTCTATTTCTTTTATTTTAGTTTAGAGTTTTTTTTCTTTTCAATATTATTAGATTCTTATAGTTTTTTTTTTATTTGAAAGAAATAGTTTTGCTATTTTTATTTTTATACTGAGTATTAATAGAGTACTCATATTGAGTATTAATAGTTTTTTAGAAAATTAAATTTAAATAAATAAAAATTAAATATTTTAAAAGTTTCTAGTTATGACAGTTATAATGTTCTTGATTTTTATTCGATAGTAAATTAAATTAATTTATATTTTCCACTCACCAGGCTTCTTTGTAGTTTCCATGATGGCTACGGAAAAATAAAAATAAAGGGGTAGAGTAGAAAACAAAGTCTTGGTCTTCCTCTTCACCATGGTCTTCGTCTTCCTCATGATACAAGAGTTTTATAGCGGTTTCTTAGCCTCATGATACAGGAGTTTTTTTAAAAATAAATATTTTTTTAATTATTTCTATTTCTTTTATTTTAGTTTAGAGTTTTTTTTTCTTTTCAATATTATTAGATTCTTATAGTTTTTTTTATTTGAAAGAAATAGTTTTGCTATTTTTATTTTTATATAGAGTATTCATATTGAGTATTAATAGTTTTTTAGAAAATTAAATTTAAATAAATAAAAATTAAATATTTTAAAAATTTCCAGTTATTATACTTATGATGTTCTTGATTTTTATTCTAGTTATAATAGCAAATTAAATTAATTTATATTTTCCACTCACCAGGCTTCTTTGTAGTTTCCATGATGGCTACGGAAAAATAAAAATAAAAGGGTCGAGTAGAAAACAAAGTCTTGGTCTTCCTCTTCACCATGGTCTTCATCTTCCTCATGATACAAGAGATTTATAGCGGCTTTTTAGCCTCATGATACAAGAGTTTTTTTAAAAATAAATATTTTTTATTTATTTCTATTTCTTTTATTTTAGTTTAGAGTTTTTTTTCTTTTCAATATTATTAGATTCTTATAGTTTTTTTTTTATTTGAAAGAAATAGTTTTGCTATTTTTATTTTTATATAGAGTATTCATATTGAGTATTAATAGTTTTTTAGAAAATTAAATTTAAATAAATAAAAATTAAATATTTTAAAAGTTTCTAGTTATGATAGTTACGATATTCTTGATTTTTATTCGATAGCAAATTAAATTAATTTATATTTTCCACTCACCAGGCTTCTTTGTAGTTTCCATGATGGCTATGGAAAAATAAAAATAAAGAGGTCAAGTAGAAAACAAAGTCTTGGTCTTCCTCTTCACCATGGTCTTCGTCTTCCTCATGATACAAGAGTTTCATAGCGGTTTAAGCTGAATGTTACTAACCTCTTAATCTCATGATACAAAAGTTTTTTAAAAAATAAATATTTTTCTTAATTATTTTTATTTCTTCTATTTTAATTTTATAGTTTTTTTCTATTTTTTTCTTTTTAGTTCTTTTCAGTATTATTAAGCTTTTCTAATTTTTTTTTATTTGAAAGAAATATTTTTTTTATTTTTATTTTCATATCAAGTATTAATAGAGTATTCTAGTTTTTTCTATATGAAAAATTATAATAAATTTTTAGCAAATTAGATTTAAATATTTTGAAAGTCTTTTCATAATTATGATGCTATTGATTTTTAAAAGGCTTTGATCATTTATAACTAATTCAGATATATTTTTCTTCCTTCTAATACAGTTGGTAATAAAATTGAGTTACCTCATTAACCTTAAAAAACCTTTTAATATTGAGATTTTTAGCAATCTCATTTATATAATTATTTGTTAGAATTCAAATCTTGTTATATTGAAGGAAGAAATTAAGTATACAATTGGTAGATTAATTATGTTTGTCTAATTTTACATCTTTTATCTAATCCAAAGTTGCTGATCTTTCTTGTTTTGTTTCTCAAAAATAAAATAAATTAATTACGAGAGAGAGTTGGAATTCACATCTTTAACCCCCAGTCGGTTTAATGTTGAGAAAAATAATCTAGAATAACTTTTGTCGCTATTATCAAAATAGATGTGGCCCTCCAAAATTCCAAAAAAAAACAAAGAAAAAAGAAGAAGAAGAAGGTAAAGGTAAAGGTTGAAGGAGGAAGAAGCAGAGCATATATGGCCGAAGCAGCGGTTTCCTTTGTTATACAAAGGCTCGCTGATTCGCTTGACAAACTTGAATTTCATACCGATGTGCGTAGAGAAGTAGAGCGGTTACAAGATGAACTCAGGAGGATGCGTTGCTTCTTAAGAGATGCTGATGCAAAGCAAGATGTGGACGAGAGAGTGTGTAATTGGGTGTCTGATATCAGAAATGTTGCTTATGATGCTGAAGATCTCATTGACACGTTTACCCTAAAGATTAGTCCTCTGAAGAAGAAGCATTTTATTAGAAAATACACTTCCCTTGTTAAGGAGTGGAAACAAAGATCCAAGATTGCCGAGGGTCTTGCTGCCCTCCGGTCCAGACTCCAAGATATCTCTGCCAGCCGTGATACTTACGGTATCCAAAACATTGGAGAGGGGACTCCTACTGCAAGTGAGACAATGAGGAAGCTGAGAAGATCGTCTCCTCGCAGCGAGGAAAGGGATATTATTGGCTTGGAGAATGACACGGCTAAACTGGTGGAGCAACTTATTCAAATGGGGGATCGTTGGAGAGCTGTTTCTATAGTTGGAATGGGCGGTATTGGTAAAACCACTCTTGGTATAAAGATATATAATCACGGTGCCATCAGGGCTCGCTTTCCTTCCCGTGCTTGGATTTATGTATCGCAGGAGTTTAGTGCAAGAGATATTCTGCAGCGAGTCATAAGACAAATTGCATCGCCGAGAGAAAGGCTTGAAGCTTTGACAGATGAAGAGTTGGAGGACTTGGTGTATGAAAATTTACGGAGGAAACGCTATCTGGTGGTTTTGGATGATATCTGGAGCACCAAGGCCTGGGATTGCCTTAAAAAGGCCTTTCCCGCGGATAGAAGTAACGGTAGCAGATTGTTGCTTACAACTAGGAACAAGAATGCTGCTCTGCATGTAGATCCTCAAACTACTCCCTATGATTTGGAATTCCTAAGTAAACAGAACAGTTGGGAGTTGTTCTGCAAGAAAGCATTTATTGATGGCAGTGACACAACTTGCTCACCCTTATTAGAGGAAATTGGGAAAGAGATTGTGGAGAGATGTGCTGGTTTACCACTGGCCATTATTGTAATTGGAGGCTTGCTATCAAGAAAAAGGAGGCCTAGCGAATGGGAAAGAATTCTTAGCAACTTGGATGCACATTTTGCTCGAGACCCAAATGGCGTTTCCGCGATACTTGCTTTGAGCTACAATGACTTGCCATTTTACTTGAAATCTTGCTTCCTTTATTTAGGCCATTTCCCAGAAGATTATTCTATTCATGCCCATAAATTATTTCGGCTATGGATTGCAGAGGGTTTGATTCCACATCAAGGAGAAAGAATGGAGGATGTTGCAGAAGATTACTTGAACGAGCTGATACAGCGAAACATGGTTCAAGCAGAAAGAATGAGTGTCAACGGGAGGGTCAAGCAATGCCGTTTGCATGATCTGCTACGAGACCTCTCCACCTCGAAGGCAAAGGCACAGAATTTTCTTCAGATTCCGGGTGATGAAAATTTCACATCTTTGGCTAGATGTCGTCGCCATCCAATATATTCTGATTCTCATTTGTCTAGCTTGGGATTTTTCAGTCCACACCTCCGTTCCCTCCTCTTCTTTAGAGTTGTCACTAGAGTTCGTTATCGATATTTCATTGGTAGAAATGTCTACGGTTTTTGTGAATTATCAAATGCCAATTTTGACTACATTAGCAGGAATTTCAGACTGTTAAGAATCCTAGAGTTGGAGGGTATATCATGTGGCAGAATTCCAAGCACAATTGGTGATCTGATACATTTGAGTTACTTGGGATTGAAGGAGACTAACATACAAGTGCTTCCATCAACATTAGGTTCTCTGTGTAACCTGCAAACTCTTGATATTGCAAGAAATCTTCACCTTAGGATAGTTCCTAATGTCATTTGGAACATGAGAAATTTGCGACACCTTTACATGTGTGGGCAATCTGGCGGGTTCCTGAGAATCGACAACCTTAAACATTTGCAGACTCTGTCAGGGATTGATGTCAGCAGATGGAAACAGAACAACTCTGCACATCTAACTAGTCTTCGAAAATTGAAGATGAGAGGAAACTTGAGCTTAGACACAATTGCAATATTTGATTCCATTTCAGCCCTTTTGCAACTTCGATCCCTCTACCTGCGTGCTGAAGGTGCTGAGTTTCCTACACTTAGTCAACTTGGCTCTCTTCACTCTCTTGTCAAGTTGCATTTGAAAGGAGGGATAACACGGTTGCCCAGTCTGCAAGAGTTTCCACCGAATCTCTCCCAGTTAACATTAGAATACACCCATCTTGAGCAAGTATCCATAGAGGTTCTAGAGAAGCTTCCAAAGTTATCGATTTTTAGATTAAAAGCGAAGTCTTACAGTAAAGAAGAACTGGGAATCTCTGCCAATGGGTTTCCTCAGTTAGAGTTCCTAGAGTTCAACAGCTTGGAATCCCTAACAGAATTGAAAATAGAAGCAAGTGCATTGCCAAGGCTTGAAATATTTCAAATTGTCAATTGCAAGGAGCTAAGAATGCTCCCTGCAGAGATGAAACTCATGACTAGTCTCCATGAATTGGTTGTTCAAGATATGCCAAGATTCTTTGTACATAGACTTCAAGGCGTAGATCTTCAGAAAGTCCTGCATATTCCTTTGATTAGATATATGTGATTGGCTATAGCTGTGTTTATGATATTCATGTCTCAGCTGCAATGTCAGCCATATCATATGTTGGCTGTAAAATATTTCTCAACAAAATTTGTCATTTATTTAGTTGATTCATCTGTCCTTGCCGATCTACCTATAACGTACACATTTTCTCACATTTTAATTGTATTGAAACTTCTTGCCGTTTTGTGTATAAAGATGATATTTTGCCTGAGAATCATATATGCTATTTTTATCTTCCATTTTTTTCATGTGTTGCAGGACTCAAAAAATTGCATGCACTCTCACTAATTTCTTTACCCTTCAAGATCAGGCCTCTATGAGGGGCAGTCGTTTTCCTTACAGCAGGTGATTCATTTTGTCATTGGAATAGGGCTCAAAAACGAGAAATACTAATGGGCATGAAGTCAAATATATTTGATGGCTCAACTGGATTTTTCCCTTCTGTAATAGAATTGCCTCACCATTTTCTCTTCATTGCAACTCAAAATACACAAGTTATAAATGCAGATCACTACCATTAACAAATCACAAAGAGCCACAACACTTTTACTTAGCTTGAAAACTATTTCCATGATCATATCAGGAAGATTGGAGCAACATAGATTTGTCAAAAGCAAAAATTCAAAAATGAGATCAACCTCACCGTATATTGAAAATAAATAAACAAGATTACAAACATTACTAATCAAACTTGCACTGCCCATGACAATGTAGCCATAAAACCAAGAAAAGCCATTACAATAGAATCCCTTCCGCCATAGACAGACCCTGCTGAAGTTGGAATAAGAGAGGCAGGGTTGTTGCTCTTAGAAGAAGGTTGTGAAATATTACCCCCTGGATGTGCTTGTGGCGCGCCGGTCGGTGAATCTGCTTGATTGCTTGCTACATTTACCTGAAGCTTCATTCCTCCTAGACAATGTAACTTGTTGCCACAAACGAAGTACCTCGTTCCAGGGTTTGTCAATGACACAGTTGTGTTCCCAGTAGTGAATGTTCTTAGAACATTGGTCGTGTTGCAGCTGTCGAAATCTTCTTTCTTTACCTCATCAACACTGTGGGATGAAGAGTATTGAAACACTGCAAACATTAACAGAAAAAAAACAAAAAAAATTCAGTCCTGTAGCCATTCAATTCTTTCTACTTTTTCTCTGGTGAGTAAAACATTAACCATGTCGTAAAATACTTACTTAGAACGTCCCCAACAGCAAATGTCTTGTCCTGTGCCCACGTATCAATGTCAGTGCTTATGTCCCAGCCTGAATTATCACCTACCATGTAAGTTACTGCCTTGCATGTCACTGCTAGGCCAAGAACAACAAGAGAAAAGACCAAAACCAGCTTACCCATTGATAAATGAACAAGTATGGCAAACACGAGAGGGAGATGATTAGCTATAGCTTGTATATATATGTGAAGGTTGATTAAGATCAGATGACCTAACTTCAAATTTGCGTGACTTGTGTTAGTTTCTTTCTTTTTTTGAGTTTATTTTATACAGCATGGTTTATTTGAAAAAATGAGTGAAGGAATAAAATTTCCCCATTGCCCTTTCAATTTATACATCTACTCCAAGAAATTGGAAGGACACAAGACTAAAGAGAATTTGGTTAAAGACATTCTTATTTCTTATTTTAGAACTCAATTCAACGTGAAAGGAGCATTTTCCTCCACCTACATTAAATGAAGCATTTAATTAATTTAAAAAATGCCGTGCGCTCGTGCTCCATCTATTAAGAACAGGGTGAATTTCTAGGGTGATTCTCCAAGTTCTATATTTTGGTCATTTTAATCCCTTCACTATTCTTTTAGGCGCACCAGCCCCTATACTTTCTGTTCATGGTTGTTCCAGTCCCTTTGTATAAATTATGTCACTACATGGCTACCATGTGTCGCCACAGATGCACTTACTTACAAGTGAAGATAAGGACCTGCAAAATGACAAGTTGAAAGTATAAGGACTGATGAGCTGAAATCTAAGAATTGAGCGACTACATTGTAATTACCCTCCATAACATCCACTAATTTAACATTTTGTCTCTTGTTAGATGGATTGGTCTTAAGATATGGTCAGTAATTCCCCAGTCGATGAGGGTGGTCGAACCACAACCCATGATGGGCTCACAATTTCTATTCATTTTCTTTTTAGTTGGTGAGGTGGGTGAGAGCGAAAGGTTTGACTGTTATGAGGAGGTTGAACCCCTTCCAACCCCGCAATTTACTGTGTCCCATGTCTACCGGCGAATCACCCAACACATTGAAATGATTGCTTGAAAAACAGGAGATGGGAGCTGATAATTATGATTAACACATTGAAATATTTGGGTTATTTTAGGGAATTGCTTCTATGCATTTTCCACATGTATGGATATATGTTTAAACTATTGGATCAACATTTTATGGTCAAAATAAATTATACAAAAGTATAAGAAACAGAGGAGTTCCAACGTATCCGTTGGTTTAGACACATATTTGCATTCGCAAAACACAACTCTTGTTTTAAGATCATGATGATATGGAAGACTTGATGAAAAAAATGTATAAATCCTTCCGAAAATAACACATGCATTGCTCAAAAGACACATGATATATGAAATTGCTGAAAAAAATAGCAAACTGAATTGACCAAGTAGAAAACACAGTAACTTCAAAAACTTCCAAAACCTCGTCAGTGCATCAGAAACAATCTACAAATTGTGCAACAAAGCTTGTATATTTGACAGGTGCTGCATCCAGACCAAATATCCCAACATTAGGCCATGTGAAGTGGAAGCACAATGCACTTGGTCAATTCTGGACATCAGACATACATATTGATAGAATTTTCCAGTCTCTAGGGATAATAGGACATGAATTGTACACTGGACGCAATTAATGTTGTAAGTGAGAAAGCCTGTCTGGATGAAGGGTTTTTTTTTATATATGATTGAGTTTATGTTTTAAAGTATGTTTTGTTAGAAAATATATTAAAAATTTTATTTTTAATATTAACAAATTAAAATGATTAAACAATATAAAAAATTAATTTAAAATAAAAAATTTAAATTTTTTTTAAAAAACTCAAAAGTCATAAATGGACTGGGATTTTGAAAATGAACAGCTGGTTTTGAAAATCCTGAACAGAGTGGGAAAAAAACTATGATACGTGATTTAATGATAATCATTTGAGATATTAGCCCTTAATGATTATTGATTCAATATTGAGTTGAAACTATATTAATGTCATGTAAGTCATTTACAGGTATGGACATCCCTAATTATTGTTGTTTTGCGAGTCCTGTAAGGATATTCAACATTTAATACAAAATATCAACCATACAAAAAGTAGGTGGAATAATTAATTCGAGGATAGGCTTATCCTGTCCAGCCCTATGCTTTCAAGTATGTTTGTATCCAGGTTTGTGCTTTTTGATAGGCTTGTCTTCTTACTTGGATGCGTTGTTTTGTTGAATTGTGCGGAGGCACATGCCTATTTTAGAGACTGATTGATTCTGACTCAATTAGGTTAGCTCACATCCTAGATCCAATGGGATTAAATAGGTGTAATTGATACTCGAGCTTTGGACCTTTAAGGACGTTCCATAACCCATTAATTTTTTAGACTCGAGCCTTAATCGTATCATGAATAAAGTATTTTAGGTGTAAATTCCAGTCCATGACCATATGATGCAGACAAAGGTGGATGGTGTCTTTTAAAATAATGGCTAAAATCGGCATCTAAACAAGTAATGTATGGCCAGGGTTCAAGCCTGGCACCCCAGCACTTGAGGTTGTAGCCCAGCGGTAAAAGAGACTTGTTCCCTTCCTCTGCACCAGGATTTAAGCTTTACTATGCACGTTTGTCACTCTTACGGTGCCTTACATGTTTATTGGGCTTGCAGGATGTTTAGTGAGCTCGGGGATTAGTTGTGGTGTGCGTAAGCTGATCCGGATACCTCGGGTTACTAAAAAAAAAATAATGTATGACCAGGTTCTAAGTTTGTTCTTTAGAGGTTATCAATTTGAGTTCTATAAATTAACTTCAGAGTTACTGGAAGCTTGTATGGTCATTAATTTCAAAGCATGTGGGATTAATTGAGGTACACGCAAGCTATTTCAGATATTCATATTAATTAAAAAAAAACAAGTAATGCGATTTTATGGTTATACTTGATTTCTGTATTTTCATGATGCAGCCGTGAAGCAAGGGCCTGACTTTTGGCAACAAAGATATATCAAACAAGCTTTTGCATGTGTGCGATTGGATCAAGCAGTTCATAATTGTGATGCTCTGTCCTCGTCAAGAAAATAACAGGCCTCGATGCCAGCAGTCTTGAGGAGGGTAGAATACAAGTGCGCTTGTGGCTTAACACATGGTCAACAGACTACAGAGAGACTCCCTTGGCCTAGTTGATTTTACAGGTGCATTACATGCCAAATCCATTTCAATCTACAAGCTGTATAAATCCACATCTTTCCATTATTTTCCGGCAAAGAGTTAATCTTTTGTTTTCTAGTTTTATGGATAGCTGGATGGGATAAAAAAAATAGATATTTTTCCTGGTTTTGACACAATGTCCACATCCAAATAACAGGGAAATTAACATTTTACAGCTTTTACTCTTCAAACTGGTCTGCATACAAACTTAGGAATCAAGTCTAATCGTAACTTTTGACACAAGATTTTCCTATATAGACCTCCCCACTTTTAGATTCCCCAATTTTTATCTTACCTGCATATCCTTTGGTACTCTTATGAGCCTTTTCTGAGAGGTTTTTTGGCTGGGGTTTTGAAATGCAAGAAAAGGAGAGCTCATGCTCATTTACATGTGGCAACACTGCTCAAGAGAGGGGCTTGTCATATGTGCCTGATTGTTTTATTTCTAACAAATTCTTTATTATATTTCTAACGTTGTTACTTATGGTTTATTGTACAAGAACGTGTTGATATCATATTTTAATGGCTTTGTGCCATAAGGTTGACATCCAATCTTGTTTTCCATGTTTTTCTTGTATTTGGTTTTGCAGTAACAAGCAATACAACAATATTTTCATGTTTTTCAAATTTGTTTCTTGTTTCTTTGTTTGTTCAATTTTTTTTTTTTTTTATGAAATCATAGTTATTAGACATCGTCCAATAGATTGACCTAGTTGACTGACCCAAGACCCTGACTAAGTCTGGAAAAAATAAAAATTGAACATGCAATTAGCCTAGTGAATTCTGCTTGACCTGCTAGATCAACTTGTGTCCTGGATAACCTAAAGAAACGCTAGAATAAGCTTTTATTTTTTCAATATGAAATTGAAAGCCTATTAATATATATATTCTATGTTTACAAGAAAAAAAATTGTATTTTTTCAATGTATGATAAGAAAAAAAATTTAGCTTAAATACTTCAACTTAAAAAAAAATATTATCTTTCCAATGTGGAATAAAAAACCTTTTAAAATAATCTTTTAAACTCCATTATACAATATGTATAACTTACATCTACATGGGGTTGTTTCTTAACTTTTTCATGTGAAATATTGAAACCTCAAATATTTTTTGTTTAATTTTCACGGGTTGACTGGGGACTTGACTTCTTAGTCAGGTCAACCCCAAGACCGGATTTAATAACTATAGCTAGAATATAGCAAATTGACCATTTCTCTCCCTTTTTTTTCTAGTGATTTTCTCCTTTTTTTTTCAAAATCAAGGGTTGAATCATTGGGCAAATGAAATTTAAGTTCAAAACTTACATTACAAAAACCACAAGGACCAAACATTCTTGAAACTGGAAATTTATGGACTAAAATGACTTTTTAACACGGAAACGAAAAGGATTCTATTTGATATTTTATTTTTAATTTCATCATTCTTCTTTTTAATTATTTTTTATATATGAATTTAAATCAAATTTCATTATATTGATCTTTAATTAAATTTAGAGGTGTTACTAAACACCTAAAATTCACATGAATATGCAAAAGAAAAGGAAACTATCAACACATAAGATATCAATAACATAATATATGAAAAGATAAAATTAAAAAGAATAAAGTTTAATTGAAAAAAAAAAACACATAGACTACATTCTATAATTAGTAAAAGTTAATGGATATGGATGACTTTTTCCGATCCTAATTTTGATGTATATAGCACAATGAACTAAATACATCAAAATTAGGATTGCCTGATTCACTCCACCATTTGATTTATGGGCAATGGTAAAAGGAGTTCGGAATCCCATTTCCATGGATGCATCATCATCGTTTTGGCTTTATGTTTAGGAACATCCTCGTATGAACTTCGAGAGGTGAGCGTTAATATTTAGGAAACAGATTTGGGCAATTTTCTAGGAAAGACAAATCAGTTATCATTTTGTCGG
>Ga0325411_1000689_pt1 | contig 36135 bp, 22 predicted proteins | sample PopdelMetagenome_13_FD_206181 | JGI IMG/M metagenome (GOLD analysis project Ga0325411, IMG submission 206181) | Populus deltoides microbial communities from Bellville, Georgia, United States - Xylem-PdIQD-R4 | ecosystem: Host-associated > Plants > Phyllosphere > Stem > Wood/Secondary xylem...
TATGATTTAATCGTATTCTCTCTTACTAATTAACTTTACTAATGATCTCTATTGAAATATTGATGAGGTTTTAGTAGTTAGTCAATGAATTAGGAGTTTCTTGATTTCAATTGTGGGTTCTTAATTAATTTTCTATTGTTTTTATATACAAAGATTTTGCAGCCACAAGAATCTCAATTAATTATGAGAATAAACAAATTGTACTCTTATACGGCTTTCCCTCTCAAATGTAAATAACAAATCAAAATCTTGCATTCTCATCAAACATATCTACCATAAAGTACTTCTCCAGTTACAAAAAAAAAAAAAAAGGAAAAAAAAGAGAGCTCCTTGGGTGTTTAGCTTTTGTTCTAGATCTAGATTAAAAAACCATCTTAACGAAGAAGTTATAATTAATTATCTAGATTAAGTACTTTTCCCGTTACAAAAAAAAAAGTACTTTTCCATTTTAGATTCAAAACTTAAATTTAATACTAACTTTTACTGAAATTTTAAATTGATTTTAAAAAATAAATTTTCATTAATGTCAAAAAAACTATCTTAACTCAAAAGTTAGTTGTTAAGTAAGATTTCAAATTATAATTTACATTATTTTTTTACCATACCTCGTCAAGTGTTCACCCTTTGATTTTGAAACTTGTATAGATTTATCATTTTCTTGTGCTTAATTTTATCAAATAGAATGAGAATAGTGATATTTAAACTTGTGACTATTTAGGCTCTAAAATCATGTAAAAAATTTAAGATATTAAGTGAGATCCCAATATATAAATTATTTTACTTTTTAAGAGTTAAAACTATAATATTACATTAAAAAAATTATTTTTAACATTAAAAATTAAAAAGAACTAAAACCCTTAGGGAGGTATTATAACTCCCTATTGTCACTATTCATTGGATCAGTTTAATGATGTTTTTGCTCTCCACCCAAAAATCTTAAAACAAGCTTTCAAGGGCATTAAGGTCTTTTCTCATTGCTAATTTTTCATTATCAAATAGAAAAAGAATAAATAAGTATTTTTTCATCTTGATTGTATAAAAACGATCCAAATACCCTTGGAAGAAAAAAAAAAAAAAACTTGGTATCAAATGGTATTTTTATATTTTCACACTATTTTTTTGCTATTATAATTTAAGCTGAAAAGAATTTTGGTATTTGCACAAATATAAAAAAACAAGAAATAATTAAAATGCACAGTCAAACTACAAAACCACCTTTAAAATAAAAATTTTAAGCCTAGGAGTGTTTTTGGCTTTTAACAAAAGTTTTTTGTAATTACAAAGTTAGCTTATGGACAATTCTGTGTTTGGATAAATAAAAAAACAAAAAGGTGGGCGCGTGTTTATGACACCTAGGGGCGCGAGCAATTCCTCCTGGCGTCCAAAAATTAATACCTTTTCGCTGTGTCGTTGGAAGAGCCGTCGTGTTCTATTCCTGTTGGTGTGGTGTGTGCCGTTGTTGGTGATCTAGTTTGGCTCTAATGAGCCTTTTTTCCCCTTCTTCTCTCTCTCCTTTCCTCTAAAAATTATTGCTTGACTCTCTTGGTTATTGACATTTTAACTGTAGTTCTTATTATTTTGATTTTTAATTTTTGATTTGGCTCTTTTGTATAAGTTTTATTTGTTTTTAATTTCATCATTCAATCTCAATTTACTAAATATTATATTATCTGATGTGGTCTTTATTGTTTGGATTTCTACTTTTTTTTCCTTTGTCCTTTTGTAATTTTTGTAATGGTTTTCAATTTCATCATTCAATTCAAATTGATGGTATTATATTTTTCAACCTGGTCCTCATTGTTTTGATTTCTAATTTTTTCCTTAACCCTTTTGTAAAAGTTATTATTCTTTTCAATTTCACCTTTTAATTACAACATTGTTTTTATTTTTTTTATGTCAATTTTGATCCTTATTCTTTTAATTTTTTTCTTTTACTAGATTGTTTTTTTCATTTTAACCTTTCAATTAAATATAAATTTATTTTTTAATTTAATTTTGATCCTCATTCTTTTAATTGCTATTTTTTAAATCTTTTTGTATAATTAAAATTCTTTTTTCAATTTCATCTTAGAACATTTGATTAATTGAGAATTGAACTTCATGGTTTGTTTGAATAGATGTTGTGGGTCTAATGACTCAGGTTATGAGTTTAAAAAATTAACATGTTTTTTTTTTATTATAAAAAAGTGCTTTATAATCCTCTTTTTTTTATCGGGTTATTCGAATTTCATGATCTGGGTCATGAATTTGGCAAGATATCTCAGGTTGGCTTGATCCTGATTAACCAGGGCTATAAGTTTGTCATGATCAATTTTTTATGTCATTTTTTCTCTTATTTCAGCGCCTAAACATCATTTTTTGTAAAAACAAATATCATGGCCTTGTGGCAAAGCACGAGCACTGGTGTGCTGTTCTAGGAAACCAAATATAAAACATATACTCCTAAAAGTACATGTAGTGGTACGAGTAAAGATCGTTCTCACGGAGAGTATTTAGCCTAATCTTATGCTACATGAACAAGGATATAAGGGTTGTGTATAACATAAAAGTTTTAAAGGAAAACCTTGGTCTAATTCAAATTAAAGTATCAAAATCAATCAAAAGAGAAAACCTTGATATAAGTCAATGTCCACCATCAAAATTTCACAACTAATCATCGATGCAAATATATATCAATTCAGACTTCAAGTATTCACCGTTGGAACTATTTTTTTTTTATCTCTTTTTAGTCACAATTAATTAGAAAACAAGCAATCTAATTAATCCAAACTACTAAACAATCCAAGACAAACACTAAAGGTTTAATCTAGTAGTAGCCTTAAGAGTTAGAGAGATCGATATCATTAGATTTGATATCTAACCTAGTAGTGAATTGGAATGGATAATAAACTAGTAGGCCTCTTAGTAATTAAATGAGACAATCATGAAAATAGATATATAAAAACATTTGATACTCAAGCATAAATTGAACAATAAAAAAATAAATTAGATGTCATTATTTTATTGATTATGAGGCTTCCATTTCCTTTGATCAATTACAAAATTTTAGCCACGCAGGACCATGATAAAAACTCTAAGGAGAAATTAGAGAATAGGGGAGAGAGAGACATCTCTAATATACCCATTTTCCTCTTTTTTACACGTTAATCCTGCCTTTTAGAAGCCAAAAAAATCTTCTAAAAATAATCTAAATATTATCCTCAAATAATAACAAACCAATCTGACTAATTAATGAAAACATTAAATAATAATGTAGAGTCCTAATATAACTAGGAAAATGATATTTTCAACTTGTATTCATGCACCAAATGTAGAAGTTTCTGAAAAATAAATCACATTAGGGTTTATGTATTAGATTTGCTAGCCAAAGAATGTTTTAGCATGTATGCAGTACATGTGTAGCGATTTTATACCCATTTTCACCTCAATGTTTTTAGTATCTGTAACATCCTAAAATTTTCATATTCATCCAAAGCATAAATTCATTTATTCTTTAAGAATTTGGAGCATTTTTTTTGTAATACTTTCATATCTTGTAACTTTAACTATAATAATTCCCTTTTAAGATTTGTTCTTCTCTTTTCTTATTTTTTTTTATTTCTATCAAAATTTAAATAGAGTCTCTCTTTAAAAGTAACAATCATAACCTTCATCACTTGTATTAATCTCATATAAATCAATACAAATTTGATCCAATCATCCTAGATCATAATCTCACTATAATAAAACATTTCTCTTTTATTCTCATCATCCCACAACACTTTCATTCTTTATCAAATTCTAATTATAGTGATTGACACCCATAGTTTATAATCAAAGCATTATTTAATTAATATTTAAATACTAATACGTGTAATAGAAAACATCTCAAAATAAAACACATGATCACATATTATCTAGTTTTACATCTTTAGTTTAAGTAAGTCTCAAGATACAAGCAACACTATATTATTACATGTTTTCATTGTTTAAGATAACAAAAGACGATATATTAGTCCAGCTACTCCTGCCAAGACTGCAAGGATCCTGAAATCAAATAAGAAAATTATAAAGATGATCTATACATGAGAATATTCAAAGTAGCAAAACAATCAAATATATTGGTCCATTAAACTCTCTTGGATATTTATTGCATTTCAAACAATCTTAGTAATTATAAGTTATCTTAACTAATTCCATGGTTCATAAAAAATAAAGCTACCCATTACATTCATCAAACCATCCATTTAACCTCATGGTCATTTTATATTTTTTGCCACCCAAGAGGATGATGTAATTTTGACAATCCCACACGGATGCCTTTGTCTCCAGCAACCTCTCAAGGATGCCAATAACTCCAGCAGTCACTCATAGATGCCTATAACTCCAACAATCCCTCACAAATGTCAATAACTTTGGCAATCCCTCATGAATGCCAACAACTCTAACAATCCCTTATGGATGCCAATAACTCCGTAAATTTTCTAAGTTAACTTGTTTCATTTCATTGTTTTTTTTTTCAACTCCACAATCATGTGATTGAAATAAACAACCCATTTATTAGAAACATTCTAATAACTAACTTAAATTGGGATGTTGGATACCTACTTGCAATTTGGTTATGTTCGTTTCCTCCTGTCTACTATCTTACTCCAACAATTTTTCGCAGAAATTTTTCACATCCCATATCTCTCATATACTTTACCCAACGCATTAATGTAACCACACTATTTCAAGAAGTTGTATCAATTATCCTTGGCATCCCCATCATTACTGCTCGAACCATTTACATTAAGTAAGCTGGATCATGATAAGGCGCAGGTGCTTTTGTACATACAACAGGTGGAGGCTTGTTCGCCTGTTCATCATTGCCTATTACTTATGGTTGTACATTCTTAGTTTTCTAGGAGAAAGATTCTCTCTTATGTCTTATTAATTCTTCTCTCTCAAACTGTATGGACATCGTAGGCATATGAGATGTTGTATCTGCCAGAGGATCGCTTTCTTAATCCTCATTGCTCTCCTTACCCAAAACCTTTCTCTTAATAGAAGATTGATTTGTTATAGCTCTCTATCAGGTGCGAACCATCCTGAATCAATAAACATTCTTCAATCAGAAATTCCTGGCTCTGATACCAATTATAACATCTCGAAATTTCCATGTTCATCCAAACCATAAATTCATTTATGCTTTAAGAATTTGGAGGATTTTTTTTTATAATACTTTCATATCTTGTACCTTTAACTATAATAATTCTCTTTTACGATTTATTCTTCTCTCTGATTTTTTTTATTTCTACCAAAATTTAGGTAGAGTTTCCCTTAAAAAGGAACAATCCATAACCTTTATCACCTGTATTAATCTTATATCAATAAATAAAAATATGATCCAATCATCCTGAATCATAATCTCACTATAATAAAGCATTTCTTCTTTATTCTCATCATCGCATAACACTTTCATTCTTTATCAAATTCTAATTATAGTGAATGGCACCTATAGTTTATAATTAAAACATAAGTTAACTAATATTTAAATACTTAAGTCAAATACATGTATTAGAAAACATCTCACAATAAAACACATGATCACATGCTATCTAGTTTTACATCTTTAGTCTAAGTAAGTCTTAAAATACACGCAACACTATATTATTACATGCTTTCAATTTTTAAGATAACAAAAGACAATATATTAGTTGTCCTAATCCAATCGGGAGTACAAGGATCCTGAAATTAAATAAGAAAATTATAAAGATGATTCTATAAATGAAAATATTCAAAGTAACATAACAATCAAATACATTGGTTCATTAAACTCTCTTGGATATTTATCGCATTTCAAATGATCTAAGTTATCTTAACTAATTTGTCAGACCACCTATTTAACCTCGCAGTCATTTTATAATAGATCCTTCATGGATGCCAATAACTCTGGCAATCCCTCACGGATGCTAATAAATCCGTATATTTTTAATTTAACTTTTTTATAAACATTTTTTTTCTTTTTATAATCCATAATCATGTTAGTGAAGTAAACAACCCATATAGCAGAAAAATTCTGATAACTAACTTAAATTGAGATGCTGAATATCTACCTGCAGTCTGGTTATGTTTGTTTCCCCCTACCTACTGTCCTACTATAACAATTTCTCCTATATCAACAAGATTTTCAATTTTTCATCATCTTATTAGGACATAGCATAATTTATACATATCAATAAACATTAAACACCACATCGAAATCATTCATTTATTCTCAATCCAAAATCATCTACTTAATCTTTCATAGTATTCTTCCCTCATTTTAACCAATTAAACTTAACCACTTTAATTTTTACCTATAATTTGACAATCTTCTCTTAGAAGTTCTCGATCATATTAACACCATTTCATTGTTATTCAATAAAATAATTTACTTGTTCTCAAATATCATCCATCTAGCAATATACATTTCATATTACACGATTTCACATGCATTTTCACAAGTAAAGAAAAAACTTTTCCTATTCTCTCCTTTTCTCTTAGCCGAAATACATAGTAAGGAAATGAAAGATACAATTTGTTTTTCCACAACACATCAATAATATATTCATGTACATTAACCAAGCATAAATTAGTAAGCATACATGATAATTTCACTGTTTTACTAATTCTTCCCTATGTTGATCGGCCCTAAACCTCTTTAATGCTAAACATTTTCTTCAATTTCTAGCAAGGTTTTGCACTCATCACTCTCTACTATACCCCAATTGATTTAAACAACAAACAATTTGCATTTCCCTTAATTTTCTATCATGAAAATTCATAAATTTAGCATTAGTTTTATTCCTTTTCACTCAAGTTTATGTAGGTAGGTTGAGAACCCCCTACCAAGCAAGAAAATGAACTTTAAAAGTTTTCGTCATGAGATTTTTATGCTCCTCCACTTTTTCTCTCTCATTGCCGCCAACCGTCTCTCAAATTTTCCTTTCTTTCTCTTGATTCTTATGGTAATGTGTTTAATCACCCATCCTCTCTTTATCATAGCCATGATTCATGATTTCCTTATGTTTTTTTTGGTTTTATAAAGCAAGAAATGAAAAAACTCCTCCTTTTCTTATGGGTGCATTAGACCCTTTGGAGAAACAAAATAAGGGATTTGTTTTTTTGTCTTTCCTATTTTACCCTTACTCACTCTTACTTAAGTTGTTCCACATGTTTTCAGGTAATTTTTCTTTAACTCCTGGTATATTTTCATACTAAAATTTCTATTTTTTTTTAAAGTTTATGGTTTTATTGTATCTTTCAAAACTCAAAACACAAAAGTTGTAGGGTTTTTTCTTAGTATTCCATAGCATTTTGAATCATCTCAATCAAAGCTCAGATGAGAGAGTTATGCCTAAATTATAAAGCAATGTCGAAATTGTTCAAAATCATCCGATTAACTTTATTATGCCTTTAATGCCTCCATTTGCACCATAAATTAAAATATAAAAATAATAAGTATTTTTAGACGTCAAATAATTAGAAAATACTAAATATTAAGGATGAAAAATATGATATTTTGCATTCTTATCAGCACCAAGACTAGTTAAATGTAAAAAAAGGTTTTATATTACCTTTATAGAAATCAATAAAGTAAAGAGTAATAAAACTATAAAAACATGGTAGCAATAGTATGCTTCTCACACAAACCAAGTGGCGCTCCCTTCATCAGTAATAAATATTTCAATATTTCATTAGTCGAGATGTGTCCACATCGCTTAGATTTTCTAAATTTCTTTGATATCCTTCATTAATTTGGTTCTTATATATATATATATATATTCTTCTAATAAGGTGACTATCTCTATTTCTTTAATTTCTCCAACTTTAGTGTTGTAAAGTAAAAAAAAATTAAAAAAATGCAGACTTCCTGAATTTTAAAACTAATGGCACACCCTCTTTTGTTAGATGGTTTAATGTTGACTTTGTTAGGTGGACGGGAAGGAATATATAAAGTGACGAAGATGTCAATTTCATCTGGTGTATCTTATATTATTATTATTCAATTCGATTAGATTGAATTAGTTAAGAGTGTTGTGCTATGTTTGGCTGAAATAAAAAAAGAATTGAATATAAAAAATATATATTCTGGTCATCAAAAATTATTTGCTATAATTATTAAACTTGATTTAATGGATCAACATTGAAATCTCCAAACTCAACTCTTTATCTATCCCAAATTTAAAATTAAACCATGTAGAAGTTATGCCGATATGACCTTGTCAACGGAACAGGTTGAAAAAAAAAAAGAAGGCTAAGTTCATCATGGTCAACCCGCTTAACCATGATCTTGGTTATGGACTCCACTGCGTCAAATTAATTTTTTTTTATTTTGTTATTATTGTAAAATTGAAGATACAATGAACAAAAACAAACTATATCTTGAGGCGTGTGTAAACACTATCCTTAAGGATATTTCCTCAACACAAGACTATCATCCAAGATCCAACAAGTTCCTCCTCTAAAGATGAAGGTTACAAAAACAGTGAGCAAGATAGAAAGGAAATAACAAGTCTTGCAAATATAGAAAAATAATACTATAGTTTTTTTAGCGCTATTTGTCTGTAAGAGTACATGGTATATATAAACCGCTAAAATGTAACAGCTAGGTAGAACATAAATTAGAAATTAAAAAGATGTTACAACAGTTAAAAAATAAGCAAGAAAAACGTTATTTACAAAAATAAGCAAGAGTTGTAGCAATTTAAAAAAGAGTTATAAGAATTTTATGGCTGTTGGAAAGTTAATTCCAAGAAAAGCATTTTGGGTCTGACACCATTTTTAGACCTATGTTTTTCTTAGGTTAGGTAGATTGTCAAACCTAAATATTTTGGATTTTCCACATTCACCTGACTCATGTTTTCTTGGGTCTGACATGATTGTCAAACCCAAGGGTCTTGTGTTTATCGAGGTTGCCAGACCCATATCAAATTTTACTTATATAAATACTAGATAAAAACTTTTTGAAATAGTCTTCATTATTTACAACAATCCCCTATATATTTCAAAAGAGTTTTGGAATATATATATATAATTGTTGGATTTCCATCTATTGAGTGTAATACATCTAACCTAGTATCTTTTGGACTATGAACCAAAACATATAAAAAATGAGATTTAATTTAACTTACATAATTATTGGTGAAATTTTTAATTTATGTGAACAAAAAATTATTATTGTAAGTTAGGTATCTTACCAAGCACATTATACCCCCATAATCTTTTACTCTTTCACTTGGTTTTGCACTTAATAAGCCATGCGCGTGTCTTGTTGTTCATAAGTGCTCTAGAGATTTTTCTAGTATCTCATAGGAGCGGCCCCACTCCACACTTGTACAGGTGATTCCATCAAGTGTTCACTGTAATTTGAACACTATCCATAAGGAATATGAAACTCATTAAGAACCTTGTAGTTCATCATCTCTTTAATTGCATACTAGCACTATTCTTACATTATAGGAAATGACTTGTTTTATAGTGCTACAGAATCATAAATGACTTTGTTTTTACCTATATGAACCTAATTCATGGGATCTCCAATCATATAGGTTGGGTTACCATCATTTTGGTTTCTCACTTAGGCATAAGTCCCATTCCCCTCGATGTTTCTAATATCATCTTTTTACCAAGTGGTTTAGTTAGAGAATCAGCCAGATTCATTTCTAACTTCACATAATCAAGCAAGATAATTCCATCTTTTAGTAGCTACTTTACAACATCATGTCTTAATCGAATATGTCGAGTTTACAAGATTTATTCTTAGCAATGGTTATTGTCACTTGAGAATCATAATGCATGGATATAGAAGATGTTGGTTTTATTCCTAATGCAATTTCAGTTAAAAAATTCCTCAACCAATCAACTTCATTTTCTGCTGATTCCAAAGCTATAAATTTTGACTACATGGTGGATCGAGCGATTAAACTTTGTTTGGAGGATTTCCAAGACACTACACCACCACAAAGAATAAAGATATAACCACTAATGGATTTAATCTCAGCTGAATTTGAAATCCAGTTAGCATTATTGTATCCTTCTAATACAATGGAAAATCCACTATATAGAATACCATAATCCATGGTACCTCTCAAATATTTCATTAGTCAAACTATTGCCGCCCAATGCTTATGATTAAGATTTTATGTATATCTACTCAATCTACACACATCGTATGCTATATCAGGTGAAGTGAAGTTCATCAAATATATCAGACTCCCAATAATCCGAGCATACTCAAGCTGAGTAATAGCTTCACCTTTATTTTTCCTTAATTGAGTGTTAACATCATAGGAGTACTCACAGGTGTCACATCAAAGTGATCAAACTTTTTAAGAAGTTTCTCTACATAATGTTCCTGTGTTAATATTATACCATTGTGTCTCCTTATAATTTTAATACTCAATATTACATTAGTTTCACCTAATCTTTCATATCGAATTTAGAGGCTAAGAAATGTTTAGTGCTATACACGACATTCATGCTAATACCAAAAACAAGCATATTATCTATATATAAACTAATAATCACATACTCATTATTAATAGACTTAGTATACACACATTTATCAACACTATCTAAAGAAAACCCATCATTTAAAACAACTTGATCAAATTTCTCATACCACTATTTAGGAGCTTGCTTTAAGCCATATAAAGACTTTTTCAACTTACAAACTTTATTCTTTTGACGAGGAATTATACAACCTTTAGGTTGTAACATATGTATCTCTTCTTCTAGATCACCATTTAGTTTTAACATCTATTTGATGTATAAAGAGGTTATAAATAGAAGCTAAAGTAATTAAAACTTGAATTGAAGAAATTCTAGTTACAAGTGAAAAAGTATCAAAATAATCCATATTTTGTTTTTGAGTAAAACCCTTTGTAATTAATCCAGCTTTGTATTTATCTATAGAACCATCAGAAAATAATTTCTTTTAAAAATCCATTTACAACTAATAGGTTTTGCACCTGGGGGCAAATCAATAATTTCCTAGGTTTGATTTTGTAAAAGCGAATCAATTTCAATTTTAATTACTTCTTTCCAAAACAAGGAATCAAAATAAAAAATAGCTTTAGAGTATGTCACTGAATGCTTATCTACTAGTTAAGTGAAAAAATCATTTTCAAAGGAAGTTTCTTTTCTTTATTTCTTACTCCTCACTTCCTCAATATGAGTTTTATCAACTCTGTTATCATTAACATGTGCATAAGAAAACTTTTGATTTAATGGATAAATGTGTTCAAAGAATTCTGCATTTTTTGTTTCAATAATGGTATTGTAATCTAGCACATCACCTTTCAAAACTAGAAACCTATATGCAACACTATTTTCAATAATAGTATTGTAATCTAGCACATCACTTTTCAAAACTAGAAACCTATATGCAACACTATTTGCAGCATAGCCAATAAACATACAATTAGAAGTTCTAAACCTTTCTCTTTTTAGGTTCAGGTAACATAACCTTAGCTAAACATCCCCACACTTTTAGATATTTTAAATTAGGAGAATAACATTTTCATAATTTATAAGGTGTTATGCCAGTTTTCTTATAAGGAATTCTATTTTGTAAATGACATGCAGATAAAATAGCTTCACCCCATAAATTATCGGGTGTTGAAGAACTAACTAGCATAACATTCATTATTTCTTTTGAAGTTCTATTTTTCCTTTCATCTATCCCATTAGACTCAGGTGAATAAGGTGGAGTAACTTCATGTATTATACCTTCCTTTTCACAATAATCATTAATTAGAACATACTTACCTCCTCTATCAGATTTAACTCGTTTGATTTTTATTTAGTTGTTTTTTTTTTACTTTTGCTTTATATAATAAGAACATACTAAAACTTCATCTTTACTTCTAAGCAGGTAGAATTTTGTATATCTTGAAAAATCATTTGTGAAGATCACATAATATTTCTTACCTCTTTTAGTCATAGTTTGTTTTAAATCTCCTAAGTTTGTGTGTATTGAGCTAAGTAATTCAGTTTTTCTTTTAACAGATGCACATGTTTTCCTAGTAATTTTAGCTTCAACACATATTTCACATTTATTTATAGATGAAGAATTTAAGCCATAAGTGAAACCAATAGAACTCATTTTCTTAAGTTAAGATAAACTACCATATCCTAATCTAGCATGCCATAGATCAATACAGTCAAGCAAGTAAGTAGAAGAAGATGCATCTCCATTCATTTCATTAGCAACATTGAGTACAAAAAGTCCATGGTAACAATATCTTTTCCCCACAAATACATTATTTTTAATCATTACAATCTTGTAACATTCAAATGACACTTTGATCCTAAATTTCCCAACAAAGCCACAAAGACCAAATTTACTTTCATATTAGGAACACGCAACACCTTATTCAAAGCCAATGTTTTTCCCGAAGTCAATTTCATAAGGACTTTGCCTTTTCCAAAAACATTTACAATTCTTGAGTCTCTAAGGTAGACCACTTCTTCTCCATCCTTAAAAGGTATATAGGTGGAGAAGAATTCTTTACTTGCACATATGTGCCTAGTAGCACCAGAGTCTACTACCTAATTTTTCTTATTGGTCACCATAGTAATTTAAAAAACAACCGCAACAATGATGTCTTCTCCTTCAACCAAGTTGATCTTAGTTTTAGGAGGATTGTTGTTTCTCTTTTTATTTGAGATGCATGGTGGTCAGGTTTGCCAAACTCAAAACAATTTCCTTTTTTCTTAAAATTGTTGGGTTTGGGTTTGAACATATTGGTATTGTTACCATTGGACTTAATATTTTTATTATTATTATTAAATTTATGCTCATACCTTTTTTTATGTGAGCTCCCGTCTATTAAGTTTGCTTTGGTGGTCATCTCCTTCTTCTTAATAGCCTAGAACTCCTTTCTATTTATGTCTTCAATGATGATGTGAGTGATAAGATCAATCAAAGATAATTGTCTATGCTTGTGCTTGAGTTATTGATTATAGTCGCTCCATGAGTTGGGTAGTTTTTCGATCAATATTCCGGCAACGAATCCTTCAGAAAGGTTGATATTTTCAACTTTCATGTCCTCTAGCAGTCTATAATATTTGTTATTTTGAGTTTTTATATCTTTGTTACCCACCATTTCCTATTGGTAAAATTTTTCAATGATAAATTTTTGTTTTCCCACATCTTCGGTAGTTTACTTTGTCACCATATTGCTCCATATCTCTTTCGTTTGCTTGTAGCTATAATATACATCAAATAACTCATTGAAGAGAGTGCTTAAAATGAAATGTCTACAAACTTTGTTCCTATATGTCCATGCCACGACATTGTCATTGGTCTTAGGATCGGTAAGAACCTATGCAACTCTATGCATGTCAAGAACACCAAAGATCCTTTCTTGCCACCTTTTGAAGTTTTTTCCAGCAAAAACCTCAATCTTTAAAATGTCATGGAATGGCTTAGCTAATTACATAGTGGCAGCAATAGCAAAGTTGATGACATGAGAGACGACAACAACTAAGTTATCAATAATCATATTGTTGAGGGCAACAACATTATCGGCAGTAATGTTACCAACCATGTTACTAAAATATATCCTTAAGATTGTTCTAAAATTAAAGATACAATGAACAAAAACAAACTAAACTTGAGGCGTGCACACATACTGTCCTTAAGGATATTTCCTCAACATAAGGTTATCCTCCAGGATCCAACAAGTTTATCCTCTAAAGATAAGGGTTACAGAAACACCGAGCAAGATAGAAAGAAAATACCAGCAAGTCTTGCAAATACAATAAAATAATACTATAGTTTTTTCTGCACTATTTGATTGTAAGAGTGCATGGTATATATAGATTGCTAAAATGTAATAGCTAGACATAACATAAATTAGAAATTAAAGAGTTGTTACAACAATTAAAAAATAAAAGAGTTGTTAGGGAATTAAAGAGTTGTTGTTTTTTAAAAAAGAGTTGTTAAGATTTTGTGGTTGTTGGAAAATTAATTCCAAGAAAAACGTTTTGGGTCTAACACCATTTTCAGACCTATGTTTTCCTTGGGTTAGATATATTGTCAAACCCAAGTATTTTAGATTTGACATGTTCGCTTGACCCATGTTTCTTTGGTCTGGCATGATTGCCAATCCCAAAGGTCTTATGTTTAATGAAGTCGCCAAACCCATATCAAAGTTCACTTATATAAGCACTAGATAAAAACCTTTTGGAATAGTCTTCATTATTTACAATAGTTATATAATAAACAATATGAAATTGATTTACCATCAATTCAATACTGAATGTTAAAATTCAATATAAAACTGCATGGGCTTACTATAACAAAACCCAGGATAAAATAAAAAAAATAAGATAAAAAAAACTAAAAAAACCTAAAAAGACCTAAATATGGGGGTATGAGTAACCCAGCATGACTAGCTTTGTTTCAAGCCTAGTCCAATTTTGTTTTTTACTTTTTATAAGGGGCAACTTGTTGTCGACCTTTTTTTGAAAAAAATAATGACAAACAATAAATCATTTTTCATAATGTAGTTACCATCAATGAGAATCACACTCGTGACCTCAACGATGTATACGTCGCCCACACGCTTCAGCCACTTGAGCTACTACACAATGTTTTTTTATTAAACCATTAAAAATATATATTAATCATATTTACTATTCATATGAACAATTAAACATATCTTCAATTTTTTTAGTTGTTAGTATTACTTGACTAATATATGATTTGATATTTTTACCATATTTTAAAAATATTTTAATAATATATATAATTATTATAAACCTTAAATGGAAAAACTGATTTTTTATTTTTTTCAAGTTTAGCTAAATATTTTACTTTGTAAATAATACAAACACTTTTTTTTTAATATATATAATTATTATGAAAATTTTATATTGCAAAACCTATAAAAAATAATTTAAATCTCTAAATTTAATTTTATAATTAATGTTTAAATTATGATTTTTAACAACAACAACACAATAAATAATTATTGGAAGAATATGTAATAATTAATGATTATTAATTAAGAAGATGTACAATTAGTATAGTAGTGCTCCTAAGTATTATATATAACATCTCTCCATCAAATATTAAATGGTATATGATATAAGATAGGTGATAGATGTTGTTTTTTTAATTAACTATTTAAGTCAATTAAAAAGTAATAAACACATAGTTTAATAGTATATACATGATTTTTAAAAATAAACCTTATCTTGAATGATTTATATATAACCATTGTAGTCACAAATTAAAAAACAAAAAACCAAAAGGAGAAGACAGTTCTTATGTGCCCTAGGAATACATCACTATTTATTGGAACAGTGATTTGAAAAAATTACTCCTAGCCCAAAAAATCTTTAAACTAGGCATTGTGGATAAGATAATTTTTTCATCATAATACAATTGTCTTTAACAATTTATACAAAGATAAATTGATAATTTTATTTTTTAAGACAATAAAAAATATACTAGTACGACCTCTATGCCTTTCAGGAGATGTATGCATATCCATCTAATCACCCAATGCCTCCTTCTAGCATGATGTTTGGAAGGTCTAAGTGCCCTTTATGTGATGGAGTGGCATATGCGCCAAATATGCATCTGGTTTGGTGTCATTGATAATTTTTTCCCTTTCATTCTTCTCTCTCTCATCCTCAAATCTAACGCGTACCCCTTTAAAATTTCAGACAAATCCTTTCAAATTTTTTTTGCTTCACATTTGATCCATTTCCTTTTGATTATAATTATTTTTTATTTTGAATAATTTTTCAAATTTGATCCCTATTCTTTTTGTAACTATTTGTTTTATTTGAGATCATTTTTTATATTATTCCTTTTTACAATTTCATCCTCTATAGTTTTTTTCTATCAAATTTGATCCATATTCTTTTTTATTGCTATCTTTTTTGCCTTGCCAAGTTTTTTAAATTTCATCCTCTACGAGGTTTGCCTTAGTTTTCTTTTCTTTTTTTTCTTTTTGAAAACAAATGTTTTATTTCACCTTTTTTTTTAGAGTTTTGCTTTGTTATTTTTTACAATTTTTCTTCTATGAGCTTAGTCTCTAGTTCATGACCAGAGTCACTGGTTTCAATGGTTAACCCGGCTTGACTTTTGCTTTTGTTTATCCTTTTTAAAAAAAAAATTGATTTTTTTCAATTTCATCATTCAACATTTCATGTATTGGAAATTGACCATCATGCCTCTTTTTTTTTCTCATTCCTTTCTATTGGGTTATCCCGATTTTGCGTCAATGATTGCGAGGTTAGTGGGTTAACTCAAGTTGACTTAGATTTTTTCATAGCTCTTCTTAAACAAATTTCTTTTTTTCATTTTTGTCTTCCAGCATTGAGTTGTTTGATAATTGAGCTTCATGATTTTATTTAATTTGCTTTTAAATGTAGTTACCTTGGTATAATGACTAGGTCAGACATTTTGCATCTTGGCCCGAATGGGATCAAATTAATTTTTTTTTACCTTTTTTCATAATATTTTTCTTAATTTTCATCATTCAATATTTTATTTGCTAAAAGTTGAGCTTCAACTTTTTTCTTTTTATTTTCCTTTCTATGTAATTATTATGTTCTCATTTGATTTATTAGGAATTGTAATTTAGACTTTTTTTCCTTGTTTCATTTGATGAGTTGTAAGTTTTAGAGATTAGATCAAGTTTAGGAGGTTTTTCTAGGTTTTCTTTGTTTTTTTAAGCTGATGTTTCTTATGGTTTTTTAAAGTTTTGCTTTGTTATTTTTTACGGTTTGTCTTTTATAGGGTTAGTCCTGGTTCATGACTAGAATCACCAGTTTTGAAAATTAACCTAAGTTGACTTTTGTTACTTTTTTGTCAATTTTTTTTAAATTGATTTATTTCAATTTTAACCTTCAATATTTGATGTATTGGAAATTAGTTTTCATGCGTTTTCTTTTCCTTTCATGTCTATTAGGATATCTCGATCCTGAGGCCATGGTTATAGGGTTAACTAGGGATGACTCGAGGTTTTTTTGTTATTTTTTTAATGAATTTTTTTTTATTTTTATCCTTCAACATTGGGTTGTTCAATAATTGAGCTTCATGATTTTATTTAGTTTGCTTTCAAATACGGTTACCTTGACATCACAACCAGGTCAATGAGTTTACATCTTAACCTAGATGTGCTCGAATCAAGTTTTTTTTTTCTTTTTTATTATATTTTTTTCTTAATTCTCATTTTTTAACATTTTACTTGCTAGAAATTGAGATTCATTTTTTTTTCTTTTTGTTTTGTTTTTTATTCATTTTATTTATTAGGAATTGCACTATAGACTTTTCCCTGTTTTTTTTTCTATGAGATTATCACAATCTTATACTTATGGTTGCCAAGTTAGCGTGATAACCCCGTTTAATAGGCTTTTTTTTTTATTTTTTTAAATTATTTTTTTTAGTAGTTTTGCCCTTTAACATTTGATAGTTTATTGATCTTGATGAGCTTAGGTTGGGTTCTTTTTACCTTTCTTTCTTTGTCAAATTTCTTATTAGTTTATTTATTGTTATTGTAGTTTTTCATTCATATCATTTAAATTACCAATTGAAAACAATGACTCGAGTTTTGAATTACCATTTTTTGTACATAAAAAAAAATTATGTTAGACTATGAGTGCAAAAAATATAATGATTTACTCATATAAATTTATATTTTTAAATTATATCTACTATTAATATTCTATCATGATTTAAACAAATAAGATCATTGGTATATGAGATTCTTTATAATAATTTATTAAGATATAATTATACAAGGAACTATGAATGTTATTTTCAAGAGACAAAAAAATCCAAGTAAAGTTGGGTTCCTTGACAAGTGAAAAACCTCCCTTCATCTAGTTGTAATGTCCAAGATCAAGTTGACCTTCAACCTATAAATTTTATAAATGAGTAGTAAATTTTTTTAAATGAGCAGTAAGTAGTAGAATTTTATAATTTCTCTACTTTCATTAAGGATGGACATGTTTGTTTACACACACACACACAAACTAAGCTTACTTATGAAACTAATTATATATAAACATTAGGAAGCTAGTAATTAGGACATTAACTCTAAATCCCTATACAGGTTATCTTGAAATATTAACACTCCCCCTTATGTTGGTGTATAAATATAATATATGCCCACTTATTTAAGTGTGTATTTGATATTACGGTGCAAGATGCTTTTTAAAATATCTTTTCGCTTGAAAATGCATTTAAATGATTTTTTTAGAATTGTTTTTTATTTTTGACATCAATACATGAAAATCATCATAAAATACTATAAAAATATCAATTTGATGCTTTTTAAGCCAAAAGCACTTTTGAAAAGTACCTAAAAGTAGAAGCATAAGCTCTCCCAAGATAACCTTAAAAATCTTAAAAACACTAAACTTGAAATTGCTTTGGGTTTAATATTGGCCAATTGATCCTCAAATTTGATCTTAGGCAACTCCATATATCTTTTTATCCAATTTCTCCTTAATGAAGAATTTATCTACCATTACTAGAATATTGTGAATCACCGAAAGAATATTTTGTTGGTGTCTAAACACTGATTCAATTGGAAATAAAATTATCGACAAAATAACAAATGAAACCATGTCGTCAGAAAATATATCATCGGTGATTTCTATTATGTCGGTCAATTCATTAGTAATATAATCACTAATGGATTTATAGATAAAATTTGCATGACAAACAAAAACAAACATTTACCGACTTTAATTTTGTCGGTAAATTCATTGGTGAATGCAAATTACCAACCGAACTAATTCGTCAGAGATTTACATCTAACAGTGACAAGTACTGTAATTTTTTTCAAACTCTCTAGAACTCTTCGAGAGACTTAGTCCATTGGTAATTTTGTTGGTATTTAGAATTCCATCTATAATTTCATCGGTATGATATGTAATTTAAAAAAAAAACTAAAATAAACAGTACAACTAAAAAAAAAAAAGAATTAAATTAAAATAAAAAAGTAAATTTTTATTATTAATTTTAAAAATATTATGAAATAAATTTTATCTATTTAGTGGACAGAAACAGAAGGAGGAGGCAAGTTTTCAACAAAACTAGGGGGCAATGAGGTGGAGCATAGGTACCAGTGAGGGTTTCCAACAGTCGCTCGAGGACTTTCACTTTATCCCTCAATTTGACCGTCTCAACTCTAAATTGGGTTGTCTCAGCTTTAACCTGTTTTTGTACAATTGCCTGGACAAATGAAGATTTCTAGCTCGATCCCGATTCCGAGGTCCCAATGTTCATGACACTATTGCTTGCTCGCATATCCTCGGACGTAGTGTTGGAGATACTGTAAACCCAATTTCTATCGCGTGAACTGGTAGATCCAACCTCCAACCACAAATCTGAATCGAGTTTTGGATGGTTTAAAGGATCATCTTTGTATCTCTCATGCAATCATGTGCTATATGTTTCCTGTGAAAAAAAAAAAACAAGTTAGAAAAAAAATTAAAAAAATATGATATCCAACTTACCACGAACTTTTGAGCTCGGATGTCTATAAGTTGTTGCACCCCTTTCCAACGGTTCTTATTCCACATGTGGGTTTCAACAAGATGCTCCATCAATCTTGAATCGCGCCTAAGCATCGTAACCTATAAAAGGAAGCTAGTGCTAGTTAAACATTTTCATATAATATAACAATTTTAAATAAATTATCATATAAAACAAAATCTTATCATTTGCTTTGCATGTGAAATGAACATATTGGATCTGCCAATATGCATGGTAATAGAATCATGAATCTTCTTGGTTCGATTCTTCAAAAGAAACGGTGACAAACAAACTACATATACTACACAAAAATACCAAAAAATTAGAAAGAAAAAAATAGGTTATAACAAAAAATAGTTAGGTTTGCTTACTAGATGTGACAAATCTTCAAAAACAATTGAACCAGAATAAGGATACCGATAGACTAATTGTTGGGGTGACTGGATTTGTGATGATGAGAGCTTGATTTATGATAAAATAAAAGGGGACGAGTGTTGTTTTTTGTAGAAAGAAGAAGAAAAAATAGGGGAGGAGGGGTAATATGGCAGGTTATAACTTACATATTACTGACGGATTTCGCAACAAAAACTAGTGACTATACTTTTTAATCGAGAATTCTATCAGCAATATTGACACATTAGATTTGCTGATAAAAATAACAAGCTAATACCCGCCTAATTTGTTTTTCATTCCTTAAGTTTCATTGGTAATTCTCTTGTTATTAACCGATGAAAATATTTTTGTTTGTGAATATTGACAAAAACATTGACATCATGTTTCGTAGGTAAATGTAACCATAATTTATCGACAATATTTTTTTCATCGGTATTTTTATTTGTATTTGACAATTTTTCTAGTAGTGTACCTCTACATGTTTTAATTTGTACGATCATGTAGAATTAGATTATGAAAAATATCACTTGCTGCTTTATGACCATAATAGAGTTTAATTGGTTGCCTTGATGGATAGCCTAAATCTTATAATAGAAGTCTTAACCATAATGTTTTACAAAGTTTAGGAACCATACCTTTGAATTTAGCTTCTGCACTTGAGTGAGCAATAACATATTATTTCTTGATTTGCAATATCATGACACATTACTAGAAACTACACGTGATCTTAAATATAAATATAATAGTTTGTTGAATTGATAATAAATTAAATTATTTAATTTATCCCATCTTATTTTAATTAAGATTATGATTTATACTTGGGTTAACAAATTGGGAACTTAATGGATCACAAACATTATAGATCAATTATAATAAATTAAAGTATAATGATTAATGAAGTATGACTTGATTACAAACAAGTTTTAGAATTAAGGACTACTAAAGTGTAATTAATATAAGAGATTATAACTCTAGATATAGAAAAATCAATTAAGGATTTGATTGCATAAATTTTTAACAACAGTTATGAAATAAAATATATGACATTTTTAGGGACCAAAGTGATATTTTACCATTAATAGAGATTTTATGTTTTCTCTATAAATAAGATGTCATATTAAACAATTAGATGTCTTGTAGTTTTTGATAATCCAACATTGAACAATTAATCAGACCCTAGAAGAAATAATTGATCTTTAGATAATTTTTTCTCAATTCTTAAATAACCCTAAACTATCTAATAGGATCTATGAGACTCTTGACATATTGAAAATTACTATTTTCACTCTATTCATGCTCTTTTAGGAAACCCAACATTGAGTTATATTGATTTTGGTTATAAGTGAAAATGTCTTTATGTTGTGGATCCATAGGCTTAATTGTAATATTTCATCACCATTCTTGCTTCAAAGGGTTAAGTTGTGCCATCATCCTTGTACTTTGTAATGTAAATCCTTTGACATCTATAGGGCAGAGTATTAATGAGTTATATATATATATATATAAATCCTTTGACATATGAATGAGTATATATATATTGGCAAGGATTTTATCTTTTTATTTATAACTGCCTTTTATTTTAAGTTGGCTAAGGCTCCCTACACAATATTAGAAATAGATACAAAAGATAATTGATTTGTAAATGAGAATTTTGATTCTAACAAATAATGGTTAAACACATAATGACTCATATGATATTTGACTTTCCTAAAAACTTTTAGGGTCATATCTTAATCTTATAGGTGTTCATCACCATTTTGGTTTAAAATTACACCAATCAAATCCAATTCACCTTCTTCTTAATTATCTAGTCTAGTTTGTGAATAGTCATATCTGGAATCAAAATTTATGTCCAAAAAATCATAATTTAGAGTCTTTTGGCTTTATTTGGACAAATTTGTAGTGGTGTTTATAAAGTGATCTTTTGTTATTTTTTTTGGAGGGGTTCTATATAATTTTGTGTTTAAAAATTATAATTTTTTACACTTTAAACACTCTATTTCAGTATGTAAACTAAAGTATATGAATTCTAATATTTTCCTAGAAAAGAAGTTGTATTTCAAAGAAGTAACCATGTGTTTCTTATACCCATTTCCTCATTATTTATTTTTGCGTTGTTTTAGTAGTGTATTAAATTAATTTGTTTAAAATAGTTTGGTGAAATGTTGTTGAGATGTGGATAAGATGTTATCCGTAATGAATTGGATTGAAAATTGAGTTTGATTTGAGCATTATTATATTAATGTCGACACTTGAAAATTTGAAATATTAGGGGAAACTCTACTAAAGTTTTGGTAGGTATTATGATGATTATAAAGAAGTAAAGTTTATAAAAATATTACCCTGGTTTCAATAACCATGACTTGATATTATGTTAGAAGTTGATGTAAAATCTGGGATTGTTACATTATTTGAGAAATTTATAACAAGTTGAAAATATAATGATGGAACAATTAGAGAAAAATTTAAATTTAAAGTATTAGTAAGATTCAAAGAACTTTCCCTAATAATTAAAATCAAAGTACTATTAGAAGTAGAAATAAATTTTTATTAGGACAAATTGAGAGATGAAACATGTTTAGAATCAATTGTCATATAATTCGTAGCACAATCAATTATCCATGTACTACTGGAAATAAATGTATAAATATTTTAAAAGTTATCCCTATTATTTATAACTACTACTAATGCAGAGGTTTTTTCAACATCAACTTCTATCTTTGTTTCAATAACTGTTGTTGATGGGGTCTTTATGGAATTTTTCTTCCACAAATCACGAGCATGATCTCACCACTTTGGATATCCATATGGTTGTAATACCAATTTTTGGTATGACTCATCTGATTGCAATTATTGTATTTGTAAGTAAACTTGTTGGCACCATTATTGTTTTTAGACAAGTTGGGCCTAAATTGGTCAACGATTATTATAGCAGTCTCAAATGCCTTAAGTGACTGATCAAGTATCTGTTTTATCTTATTATCATGCTTGAATGATGCTAGATACTAGTAATAATCACATTTATCTTATAATATACACATATGTTTTCCTAGTTGTCGATGATGGAATAAGATGCTCATCAATTACAATCAGAATATCATTACAAAGGTTAGTAACTGTCCTTACTCCTTTTTCCTATACTCTTTGACCCTTTTCACATATTCCTTTTTTACTCCTCTTCCATCTTTGTACAAATCACATTCTTATAATTCATAGAGAATAAGTGTCTCTCCTTTATAGTTAATTCATCATAAGTTTTGCCACTTTCTTCATTACATCCATTATTTCATCGTAGCTTTTAGCACGCTCGTTGAGTTTAGCAATGTAGAAGAAGTTCTCGTGATCTTTTGATAAATTCATATTTTTTGCTAATCCTTTTCTCTTTAATTTGAGATACCCAAATCAATCACAAAACAATAAAAAAGTATTTTTTTCTTTTTGTGTGAATCATAACATTTTAGTTACTGTTCATGGCTGAAAACACCAGTTAAGTTGATCCAAGTCCAATAGTTAATGTTTTTAGATTATAAAACAAACATGTCTATAAAATTTAACCTCAATCAGACCATGAATAACTCCGATCAAAGTGTATGATCCAAATTGAATGAATCTTCAAATCATTGTTTCAAGAAGTTACATATTTTTCAAATCTCTCTTTTTTTTCTCAAGAAAATCACATTTAAATACAATATGTTTCTCTTAATATATCAAAGAAAGAATGATTCAATGTGTGTTTTTTTTCTAGAGGATTTAAAAACTTTTAAAAGGGAAAAATATATAGGAGAAAAATCATGGGTTCAAGGATTTCAGAAACCTAGCTCTAATATCATATTTTCAATAGGTAGAAAATACTCTTTTGATTTTTTTATGAGAGAATAAGGTACTATATGTATACAATACTAATTAAGTTAACTTAAAAAATTAATTATATAGGAAACTCAGGAATCTAATAATCAAGAAATTTAATTTAAATACCTATACTAGAAATCAAGAAATGTCATCAAAATATTTTTACTATTGTACATTTTAATGAATAAATTTTATACCATCAAAGAAGTAACTACCAATACTTAATACATATAAGAGAAATAATTACAATACATATAAATACAGGAGAAAAAGATACAAAAATAGAAAGAAAAAAAAAGGAAAGTTGAAAATTTTATTTACAAATCCAAATGAAAAATATTAAAATCATTGTTGATGAAAAATATTAAAATCATTGTCTCTTTCTTAAGTTGAACCAAGGAGTAACTATTACTAAATACTCCCAGAGCATTATAAATCTCAATGAACAATTGTAGTATTGATGACTCTGAGAATCAATCAAAATGCTGCCACGTGCATGCTATGCTTAGGCTCTTCTCCATTTGAAGTCACAGGCTTGTAACCTAAACAAATTTTCGTATGAACTCACTGCCATTAGTAGCACCAACACCAGCACTGCTGAAATGCTATCTTATGATAACACCTGGTACTAGTAAGCTAGTGCTCATGCAAGTTTCCTTTATGCATCCTTCCTTTCTGGAGTTTTTATCATTACAGACACAGGAGGATAAGGAAGTCGGATATGCCCTCATTACCTGCTTCTTGAAGTTTAGCTAACAAATTACTAGGTTTCTTTTTTAGTGCATGCTTTCACCTGTTGACTTTCTACGCCTCTTGATGAAAAACTAGTCGAAAGATGAGGCCCAGTGGAGACCTACTCTATTGACATCTAGCATGATCTAGGCTAGTGCCTGTTACTAACCAAATTAATTTAGACAGTTTTTGCGGAAATATAATTAGGGATGTACATAAAGAGAAGCAGATGAAAGTACTATAGGTGTTATCAACTTGATGATTACGGCTATTGTTAGTTTCAATTAATTTTCTACCTAGTCAAGTAGATAGCTTCATAGGTTAATTATGTAAAGAATTTTTCTCTTGTTGAACTTCCATTAAAAAAATATTAACCAACCAATTACGTGGAAATATTTCTTTATTATAAAAAAGTGGACATTAGTTAATTAGTAATGGTTGTCTAATACCATCCCCACAAGTAAATGTATTCCCGAACTTGTGTAGTCAAATAAATACAATTTCTCATACCTTTGTTTCATATAATATTATAAAAAAATCTATTTTTTTTTTCTTTTAAGAAACGAGTTTACCATACCTTGAAATATGTCATGTAGAGACATTTATTTATATACTATATTAAATATTTGTTTTGCATAATAATAATTTACAAATAGAAATATGTAAAATGGTTTTTAGAACACTTTTTTATAGTGTTTGCTAAGTAATCATGTGAAAAGTATGATGGTAGTCGAATAATGATTGACGTTAAATATTTTGAAGATGTATTTATGAACCAAATAAACAAAATGAAGTTCAAGAAGAAGCCTGGAAATGCTGAACGACATGTTTAATAAAAACAATCATAGCATTATATTTAACCTTCAGATTGTGCTGAAATTTAATAAGGAGGTTTTATAGATCCAGTTCTATAAAGCATTTGCTCATTATAACTAGTTAAGGATGAGAAGCCCTTCAATTATGTTCAACAGATGCTTTTTTAGTTTTTATTATTTTTTCTATTTAGTTTTATATTTTATTAAATTTTCCTTTTTAGTTTTGATATATATATATATATATATATATATATATATAGGCAGGTCAACTTTTCCACTATAAAATAGTTGGCATGCTATTTTTAAAAATTTATGAATTATTACTTTTCAGAATATATTAGAGTTTTCTTTATAGTTTAAAGTTATAATCTTATAACTTGAGAACCTTGTTTTTATCTTTTGCATTATACATTACATCAATAGGTATTGGAGAATGTTGACCTTTTTGATGGACAGAGACAACAGAAACATCATCCCACCTCACGATATAGAAGTAAAGACCATCTAGGATGTTGAGATGGCTCAAGAGGCAACATAGAGAATTTAAAAGGCAGCATAAAAAACTGTATTATAGAGACTAGATCAAATAGAAAAGGTCAGTGACAAATATCGTATATTGCTTGAACCATCTAGCACTACTAGAAGGAGGCATAAATAGGAATCATGAAGAGAAGAAGAATGTGTTGGAAAACATACCTTGAGGCAAGTCTAACCCTATACCTATTCTTCCAATCCCATATAGCTAACCACAACTTGTCTACATGGAGGATTTTTAAAAGAAAAAAATCAAAAGAGGTATGGGTTTCACAAATTATGACAAATCACAACCACAACCACAACCATAACTTGAGAGACAACACTACCCTAAAATGATGGATTTTTTTAATGAGATTAGAAGTCTTTAGCTTTAATGGAGATCTTGACATAAATGAACTCTTTGACTATATTTTGAAGTGTGATAAACTTAGGAAATATGTGAATATCATAGAAGAAGAGATGGTAAAACTAGTCATATATAAGTAGAAGGGAGAAGCTTTATCTCGGTGGAATGTTAGACATATAAATATGTAAGAGAAGGTAGACAACATGTAATGTAATGGAGAATTATGAGAAAGATGATGCATAATAGGTTCTTTCCTCATAATTAAAAATAGTACTTGTTTCATGATATCAAGACTATTTACAAGGTAATAAATCTATTATTTAATATACTACTAAGTTTTAATGGTCGGTGAAACATAACTAACTATAAAGGATAGAGGGTCAACAAGTGGTGAGATTTCTATGAGGGAATAAAGCCAACAATCATATATAAAATTGGAGTGCATATGTTATTTACTCTATAGAGTCAAGGAATATGGTCATAAGGGTTAGGATGCCATTGAAAAAAAGGGCTTGCAGTGATGACAGATTCAATCCTTATAAAAGGTAAAGCAATAAGACAAGTAAATTTAGTGTTACTAACAACGAAAAAATAATTCAAACATCACAACAAATTCCTGGTAGACAAGATGGCATTAAGCTTGAAAAATCTTCAAGTATGCAACTTGAAGCTAACAATCCAAGCAAACCCTATGACAAACAAGTTAAATATGGAGAGTAAAAGATAGTTCTATTGATTGTAAGAGAAAAAAATTAGTCATATTCATCAAAAACCAGTATGAACAAGAACATTCTGAAGGTAAATATGAGCTATACAAGCTAGAAAGAGATTATAAAAAAGAATATTGATAAATAAAAATTAAATATTTTGGATATTTCTCCATTATTACTGAGGATTTTGACTTATAACAAACCTTATTATCCTTCACTATACACTACATCAATTGGTATTATAGCATATATTGAGACTTAATTTGCAATCATCCTATTCATAGATGTGTTTTTTATTATGATAAAACATTACAAGAAAATTAAAAAAGAAACAAAAACACTAATGATTAATATTCCATTGCTGTTTCTCGATGAAAACTACAATGAAAAATTTTTAGAAGTATTTTTTTTTATGAAAATGGTGATGAAATAAAAAAAAACTTTAAAAAATTACATCGGCAATTTTATTAGCATTGCTGACATGTCAAATTATCAAAACAAATTTCATCGATGATTTAACATGTCAAAAAGCTACATCTCTTCTCCCTATTTTTCTTATTCATTCATTTCAAATCACAACGTATCTCTCACATCCTCTCTCCCAAGAAAAATCTAACTACCCCTACCACCCTCACAAATTTGGCATTGACTCTCCCCATCTTAACTTATGTTTGATTTTATCTTTGGTTTTGACATTTTAAGTTGAAAGTTTCAGTTTTTATGCATTTTCTTTGTTTAGCTAAATAGGTAAGTTCTTGATTGGGTTTTGGATGATTTTTTTTTAGGGTTTAGGGATTTGTATTTCAGAGTTTCATGAAATAGGTTTATTTCACTTGATGTGTGAATTTCTTAGTGTTTTTTCTTGTTTAGGGTTTTTCCTTTCTCTGATTGGATTTAACACCTTAACTGTTTGTCTTTATAATTGATGTAGTTGTTCAATTGTTTGTTTAAGTGTGCTATTTGATTGTGCTTGTTTATGGAAAACGAAAATTGGATGGGCTTTTTGTTGCAAAATTAAAACTTGGATATGAGATGAATATTCTCCATGGTGATTGTCCAACTTTTTTAGCTTTCAGTTTAGTTATGTTTATATAGTTCTTTCAAATGCTTCAATGTAATGTGATTTTTTCCTTTTGTTGAACTTGGAGGTTTTTGGCTTCGTTCCATTTGTTGAACTTGAATGTAACCAACAATTGCAATAGTATCTTGAAAATTAACATGAAGTGCTTTTTTTGAGAAATATAAGCCTATTGCTTATGAGATGGATGTTAAATCTTTATTAAATGCCCATATATTAGGATGTGTTTTGTTTGATTGTTTGTTGAATATAACATAGAGCTTATTTTTATGGTTGATTTGTGGTAGTAAGATGGTTATAGCTCATTATTTGGCTTTTATTTATATTTGACTAGAATTTAACAATTATGATTACTAAGTTAATGCACTTACTAATAATATGACAGATATGTATAATGTGTATCTATATGGTTTGTATGCTTATGATTTAGGTTAAAGGAAATGTATGTTGTTATTTCCATGGTTTATTTATTGAAAGCCAATTCCTTAACTTCATGTAACCAATGTTCCAAAGATTGAATGGTTAAATATAAGGACCATTGCTTGTGAGGTAAATCACAATATTGAGAAGTAAGGATTTTTTTGCCAATACTTTGGTTTTGTTTGATGATTAAAATTTGTGCTTAGTTGTGATCAATTATAATGTCATCTTGAATTTCATTATAGGGTGACCTCCATTACTTTTATTAATAGAAATCATTTCATTATGTTCATTATTTTTTTTCTAGCTTCCATGTATTCAAGAAAAAACAAGTCCAAGTCTAATAAGAGCACTATTGCTTCATCAAGTAGTAGTGTCAATGATCGTGCCTTGAATCTAGATGATGATTATGAAGAGATACTTAATGTAGAAGTTATCAACCAAGGCTTAACCACTGGGGACAACAAAGTAGACATCCATTCTTAGATAAAGCTCATTTCAGGTAAAATTATAGTAGAATAGAAGGGTGACATATCTATATAATTAATATTTTGTCTAATGATATTTATTTGTATTGAGTTATTTTAAGTTTTACAATTACATGAAAATGACTTGCTTAATTGTTTTTCCAGGTTTACCAATATTGAAATTGCTTGTTCCATCACCTTTATGATGAAGTGGTCATTTGAAGAACCATTATTTTAATAGAGTCAGCTTCATAACCATCATGAATTAATATATATGTTATATTATTATTGAAAGATTTTAAGGTTAGATAAATAATTTCTAATTTTAATTACTAGTTTTAAAAGTTTTTAAAACTAATTAATGTATGAAATCAATTAAGAGAAACATGTAATGGTATGAGAACAACGAGGTGCTTGTCAAGAAAGTATGAGAAAACCATAGTACAACTAAGTGAGTTTAAATCAATTAATTTTATATTATTTTAAACTTGTATTCTTTTATTTTCTTATCTAATTTTTGTACTAGATTGCGTGATTTTTTGTATGATGCCCACAAATAAAAAATCAGAAAGTAAATGACATAGGGAAGTGAAAAAGCTATAAACCGAGACAACGTATAGAGAGTAATTGGGCATTGTAACAACAATTTATATTTCATAAAGTTTTACAAAACACTTATGATCTAGTACACAAAAAAAATAAAGAAACTTATGGTTTGATGAGCAAGCACACCAGAAAAGTGATTCGTTTATCAACCATGCAAATGACCTACTAAAAGCTCGTTGTTATATATTTTATTATTTTTCTTGAGGTTTTAATTACTTGTTTATTTGTGAGACTTTTAACAAAACATTTAATTTGTAGGAAAAACAACTTAGGTATGAAATTCTACTCATCTCATTGTTATGAACTATTTATATTATACTGTGAAACTTGTATAAGTCAACTTTTTAGATGCATTTTTGTTGTGGTTGGAGTTTAATTTAAGCAAGCAAATATTGGCTTAGGGATTATAACAATTTTTTTTTTTGCAATCTTTGATGGAATCGCTGAAAGAAAGGGAATTCCATCGGTGTTTTGATCGGGATTTTCATTGACAATTTCACGCCTCTTCTAGAACTTTTTGTAAGACATACAAAATATATAGCAATGTACCAACAAAATTGTTGATGGGATATTCTATTTGTAAAATAAATGGTAATGGGATTGTTGATGGAATAAAAAACCTAAGGAGATACTTTTCAACGATGCTATTCTGTCAATAATTTTATTGACATTTCTCAATACCGATAAAATCTTCAATATATGCAGATGGAATATTCCATCAGCATTTTTCATTTTTTTAATAGTGAAATTCCTTTTTGTTTGTAATTTCTCAAAGAAAAATTTTAAGCGTAATTTAAATTAAAGCAAATTTCTAATTATCTAAAGGAAGGATTTGTAAAACACAAACTTAATTATGATAATGAAATTGAAAAGTACTATTAGCCTAATTTGAAATGATATATTGGTAAGTTTGTGCATTAATGTTATATTTTTCAAACCACCAGAAGGTAAGAACAAAATACAAGTTTATATATGTCTATGCATATTCTTGAAAATATATAGGAAGACCTGTGTATGGATTTTGTACTTGGATTACCCTATATATAAAAGAAAATAATTACAAGAAGATGAATAATGCTTTTGCAATTACTAAACTTCTCTTTTAAAAAATAGTTTGTTTGCACAAGGTGCTGAAGACTATTACATGTAATCAATAAAACAAGTTTCTTAGTTACTTTTGGTAAACATTATGGAGGATGATGATTCAAAATTACAATTTAGTAGCATAATACATCTATAAATAGATGGGCAAATGGTGTCGCTAAATAAAAAACCTGGGAATTTGATTTTAGATCATTTATGGTGACCGACCAAAGTAGTGGAATTGAGCACTTGTACAAGAAAAATTCACTACAAAAGTCTGAACACAGTGCCACAAATAAATCAAAATTAGAGATAATATATTGGCAATGTCCTAGGTATATGCTTGATCTTATACTTGTTTAGAAAGATGCATAGGGTGTCAAAGACTATTGCTTTCAAGAAGATGGCTACAAATGTGAAAGTTATATTAGCTTATATGAGATAAAAGTTGGAACAAACTAATACCAAATATAAAGAGGCTAATGATAAACAATGTTGTGCTAAAGTGTACATGAAAAAAGATAGGGTGATGATATTTCTATGCAATGAAAGATTTTTAATTGACATGTATAGCAAGTAGTAATAGAAGAAGTATAATTCTTACAACATAATAAAGAAGTTCAATAAAAATACTTATATGATTGATCTTACAGGTAATATGGTATTTATATAACCTTTAATGTATTTTATATTTATTCTTATTTTGATGATGAGATGCTAAATCTAGATTTGAATGTTGACTTGAGGGTGAGTCTTTTGTAAGTAGAGAGGAAAAATATGGAATGTCTTATGGATGTATTTATGGATCAAATAGACAATGTAATGTCCAAGAAAAAGCCTACATGCACCAAATGACCTATTTGACGCCAACGACCATAACTTTAGACTTGATAGTTGTATCATGCTCAAATTTATCTAGGGTTATACATGCTTAATTCTATATGGGTTTTTCTTATTGTAACTAGTTATGTTTGGAGATGACCTCAAATTGGGTTTTGAAAATTTTACTTTTGTATTTATAATTATTTTTCTATTTATTTCAAATTTTATTCATATTTCATACTTCATTTCATTTTGTCTTTTTTTTTTCTATATAGACTAAGTCACTCTTTTCACTTAAAAACAATTGGTGTATAGTTTTTAAGTTATTATATTAATTATTGACTTTTCATAATATATTAGATTTTCTCCATAGTTCTAGAGTTATGATCTTAGAGCTTGAGAGCCTATTTCTTTCTTTTTTACTATACGTTGTGTGAGTAATGATATGTTATGGTGAAAAGTTGGTGCTACTTACGGTGGCGACAATGATAAAGAAAGGAAGGCGATGATGGTTAAGTTAGTTGCAATAATAGAAGTGGAGATGATGGTGGAATGATGAGGTGGTGTGGTAATAATGGTTATAGTGAGATAGTAATGGTGATGTTGTAGTGGCAGGGTTTAGGTGATAGTGGTCATTGTAGAGTCGTGATGGTTGATGTTATAAGTTGATTAGTACTATAAAATATTTGACAAAACTTTATAAGCTAAAAATTTGTTTCAATAGACAAACTCAAATAAATAAACCTAGTTTAAAGGTTGACATTAAAATATTTTACAACGAATGATTTTTGGTAACTCTTTTATAATGCTAGAGTAATTATAGGAATTGCGATTTCAAAATAAAATGCAAAGTGTTCTTTCTCATATAAAAAAAAATCTAAAAAAAACATAAGTTCTCATAAATCAATTGTCTAGCTATCATTAATGCCTCTCACTTACGACAATGTCTCTCCTTTTTTCCTTTATAGTTTAAGATTATATTAATTTTTTTATATGCCTTATAGATCTAGATCTTGAATTTATAGTTATGTTATTGTTTGTTGCCTCTACTCATTTGAAATTTCTCCCATTTCATTGAAAGATTGATATTTATTTTTTACTAGAAGAAGGAGACTAATATTGACAAGTGATTTTTTGTCCTCTATGTATCAACAAGACATAATAGTGTAGTTTATTTCTTTGATGATTTATATGGGTAAAACTTTTCTAAATATGTGTGATACAATAGCTTCATATATAAACATCCTAGATTAGGGAAGTTTAGAGAGTTTTTTTTGTCCAGATAATTGAAAGCACCAAATATTGCCAAGTCTTCTCAAGTACTTTTCAAGTGACAAGTTATTGTTTTTATTATTTTCATTTATCAAAATGTAATGAGAAAAAAAAGTTATTAATTTGTACTTTTTTTATTTTGTCAATAAAATTGTTATTTCTATTTTTAAAATAAAAAAATAAAAAAATGTAATCTTGTGGAAAAGTGGTAATTATAATGTTATAATTACAAATAAATGTAAAAAAAAAAAAATGGAGAAAACACTGTAGTTTCACATACAAAGCATTATGTATTGAAGTAGTGTTTTTATTTCTTTCACTTTTTGTTCTTCAAGCATTTTTCTACACCATTCATTGAACTATTGTTTTTTTCAATCCTACCCTTCTTTATTACATTAAATAACAATTATGCTTTATAATTTTCATTGAATTGATTGCTTTGAGGTTCTTGTGGTGTAAAACAAATCTTGAGATTAAGTTAATACTTGATTTTATAAAATAAAATTCAATTTATTGCATAAAAAAAATTGACACCGCGAGAACCAAATTTAACAATAAAGCAAAAAGGTAGGCTTTTTCTTTTTTAAAATTGTTCATGAGGCTTTTTTGAAACATTTGGTCAATAATGTTTTATTTTTCCTTTTTTTTTTATCCATGTTCATTGAGGTTTTAACATTCCAATCCTACATTTCATTTGTTTTATACCTTATTCTGGATTTTTTAAAGAGAGAGAGCGGTATCAAAACATAATGGAGGAGAGAGAAAATAATTGGTTGGCTAGACTTCATGAACTAAAAAGCCAAAAATTGGTGTTAATGTATTCTTTTTGATAAAATGATTACTATTAAGGTGTTTTTGAGTTTTTATATCGCTGAAAAAAATAGATCATGGTTGTAAACAAAATTTTTTAGTACAATTGTATTTTTTAGCTAAATTAGGGATATTTTAAGTTAATAAATTTGTTTCTTGAGATTCTAAATGTATTTATTTTCAGCTGAAAATTGATTGAAAAACAGTATTTTGAGCCTAAAAAAATATGATTTTTCATCCATCTCTTTGATGAGCATAACATAGGAAAGCAAACAATACTTTGTTTGTCGTAGTAATTAATGTCGTTTGGTTTATTTAAAAAAAATAAAGGGTGGATATAATTTCATTCACCCTTGAACAAAAAATAAAAAAGTCTAGGTGTACAAGTCCCTTCTCTTAAGCCCCAATGCTCGGCTCTTTCCTATATTTTGTTTTCTAAGATATTTTTTATTTTTATTTTTATTGAAATGCACTATAAAAAAATGTTTAACATGATATAAAATTATTATTTAATTTTTGTAATGGTTCATAAATTTTCAATTATTATGTACCTTATATTCAAAAATAAAACAAAATAAAATATTATTCATGAATATTCAAAGAAAATATAACCTTTTGTAAAAAAAAATTTAATATTTTTTTACATTAGTTTATAACATTTATTATTGTTTCCCTTCAATTACATGCAAAACATGCTTTCATTAAAATAATAAAATGATGCATTAATATGGAAATTGAGTTTAGATTAAAGAAATCTATTTTCCTACTTATTTCAAATTGTTGAAATTTTTTGAAAATTCTTTATTTTAATTGTTGCTAGTTTTTATTTTTAAAAAGAAACTTTGATGAAAAATTATGTTGTTTTTAAAAAGGTCATGAATTTTTTATGATGTCATTATTGATTTCTTTATAGATAATTATGTATGAGCCTTATATGCAAAATCTTTAAAATAATTTTCTCATTAATTTTTTATGACGTTATTATTGATTTCTTTATTTTTTATTTCTTAAGTTCTTAATTATAATTTTTTTTATAATTTCATAAACTTATTGTTCTTATGTTTTTAAGATAGTTGCATAAAGATGATGGCTTCATGATTTTGTTTTTAGTTTTTTAATTGACTCTTACTTTCACAATGTTAAAAAATGCTCCTAAAAAATATGTTTTCCTCAAATGTTAAAAAAAGGCTTGAATAAGAGAATCTAGCTTTTTTTTCATTAAAAATATATGCCTTTTCCTTATTATTTCAAATTAATATAGTTTTCTGATTTTTGTTTTTCTAATTGATGATGCATTTTTTCAAATTAAGTTTGCTTCTAATAAAAAATATAGTTTTTGTTGTAAAAACAAAAAAAAAGTCACATGAATCAAAAAATACAATTTTGATAAATATATATATATATATATATATATATATATATATATATATATATTTATTATATAATTTTATTCGTTATCTTCCTACAAATATTTTTTTTTAATAATTGTGTAAGTAAATAAAAAAAAAAACAATTCTAGAAAGCAAGGTTAATAAACTTGACTAGAGTCATTATTCTTGTTTTGGGTTGGGTGAGCTAATATGTTTTTACTTAGATAATCCAAAACCTTGTCTTTTCAATATTTTCTTAATAAAAATAAATAAATCAATGTCATTTATATTTTATTTTTGAAAAAAAATGAAACCGAGTTTTAATTAGGTTATTGGAGTTGCATGCACTCGCCTAGTCAGCTAGTTAATATTGGCTCAACTCTCACCTGGTTTATTTTGAAATCTAGCCTGATCTAGATATCAGATCAGCAAATCACTATATTAATCTATTAAACTTAATTAAATTTAATAACATTGCCTAAAAATTTCCACCACACAACTATTTACTACCCATGTAAAATAAATATCTATTGACAACTTTTTTAGTTTATGGTGTTAACGAAATCAAACAGTGCTATTCATTATGATAAGCACATCAATGAAGGATTTTGAAATGGGAAGAAATAAGACGTAGGAGTAAAATTAGGTTAAAAGACATTCTTTTATAATAGTGCAATGAAAAGGTTACTTAAATATATGTGTTATCAGTTAAATTTTATTTTCTAAAGTAGCTAGAATTGAAGAAATATATATATATATATATATATATATATATATATATATATATATATATATATATATATATATAGGATTTAACCTATAAGAAAGCAAAACCATCTCCCGATCAAATAAATAAAAATAGGCTTCATAGACATATAATAAAGATAAAGAATCGTAAAGTAGCACTACCAGAAAACCGAAGAAAAGCAACGGAATTACTGATGGAATATTTCCGTCGGTAATGTATACCGACGGAAATAATTCCGTCTCAAAAACCGTCGGTATATACCGACGAAAATACTCCGTCGGTATATACCGACGATGTTACCGACGGAGTATACAGTTCGTCTGGAAATACGCAACGGCATGGTGACATCAGGTGATTTTACCGACGGGCATTACCGAGGGATTCAAACTGAGATGACGTGGCGCTTTCATCGACGGAATCACCGACGAAATACGTCCGTCGGTGATTCCGTCGGAAAAAACCATTATATACCCCCATCTGCCGACACTCTCTTCCTCTGTTTCTCCTTCTTCTTCTTTCCCATCCCACCTCTCCCCTCCCAAACTGCAGCCAAACACCCAT
>Ga0325411_1000690_pt1 | contig 36132 bp, 13 predicted proteins | sample PopdelMetagenome_13_FD_206181 | JGI IMG/M metagenome (GOLD analysis project Ga0325411, IMG submission 206181) | Populus deltoides microbial communities from Bellville, Georgia, United States - Xylem-PdIQD-R4 | ecosystem: Host-associated > Plants > Phyllosphere > Stem > Wood/Secondary xylem...
ATCATAAATTTTTTGAATGCAAATAAATAAAATCGGAGGGAAAATCAATGAAAAATCACTCGGATTCAAAGAAAACTTGCCCCTACTATCTTCCAACTTTGGCTTCCACCTCAATGCCGCGTAGACCATTTGCTTCATTCTGTAGCTTTATGATTGGATGGCACATTCACAGGCTGGCCCATAGTGTATCCCTCCAAGAAAATCATTAAATGTGGAGTTTCAGGCAGGCAAGTCCCCTTCTTCTGTTCTCCAGTCTCTGTAATAATAAAAACAACAGCAATTTCTTTCAGTATACCTGTTATTGACCATGGCTGCTGCTGCTTCAACGACTGTTGCGCATTGGTCAACCCCAACTTCCCTCCACTTGTCAACTGCTAAAAACAAGAACGCAGCAGTCTTATTAAACTCCATACGCACTTGCAAAATCACATCATCATCGTCTATCAGTAAAGTCCAGTATGGATATGGATACTCGAAGAGAAGCTCAATTCTTACTGGTTTCAAGCCCTTTTCTTCTCCAGTCATGGAGTTTCAGGATTGCACGTAAGATACCAATAATATTTTGCTTTGCTTTTAACTAATTGTTTCCAATTTGCTGTGAAATTGGAGGAATACTAGGTCATTGGAGTTTGTTGTGATTGAATATGGGTCTTCAATGATCATTGTTTGTGTGATTTTAACCAAATTATGGTTTTTAAATGCAGGGTTAAGATGGAAATTGATGTGCCTGTTGGGTTGGCTTATAAGCTTTATTCAGATCGTGAATCAATTCCTCGTTGGATGCCCTTCATTTCATCTGTACAGGTGTTCAACAATTTTGATGTTTTTCTTCTTCTTTTGATTTATCTAACGCCTAGGTAGGTTAAATAAGCACTACTGTTTTAATGTTAGCTCATGACTGGTTTTATCTGTGACTTTAGTTTTTCAATTTGAAGGGGGGCTATAAAATATGGTGCATTCATGATTTCATTTTACATTATAATGATCAAGAAAAAATCCCAACTTGTTTTAACATATTATAGCTATAAATGTCTGCGTTTAGGTTAAGTTGATGTTTGGTTCTATTTAATAGGTACTCAAAGACAAGCCCGACCTATCACGGTGGTCACTGAAGTATAAAGCACTTGGTCAGGAACTTGAATATTCTTGGCTTGCTAGAAATATGCAGGTAATGATCCTTTGTGTTGTATGGAAACATTTTCACCAATCGTTAATGGATGCATAGTGCTTTCGCTACATGATCAGAGGTGAAATCAGTGTCTCCTTGCTATGTTCCCATTCATTTTTATTCTGTGTTCAACTTGTTGCAGCCAACCCCCAATCAGAAAATTCATTGGAGATCTCTGGAAGGTCTTCCTAACAGGTAACTGGAAAAGGCAGGTAGCAAATTGTGCAGGATTAACCACATAATCTCAAGAATAGAGGATGCACCCTTTAGCCTTTGCATGATTGGTTAATGAGAATATGAGATTTCCTTTGCTAAATTCATAGTCCAAGATTTCCTAGACTGTATCACAGAAATATACTAACATCACAAGATTATGGAAATTTTCTTGCCTATTGTATTTGCTTCCTATGGTTAGAGAAATCTTGTTGACACACTCACATGACTTGAAATTAAATAACTTGCAGTAAATAGCTAATTATCACGTGTATGTGTGTGACTGTAAATTTCATCATGTGATAAAAATTAATTTGGGATTATAGTATTGGATGAAAACAATATATAGAATTTGCTCTGGCACCATTAATCTTCTTAAGTGCCTGGAAGATGCTCAGTAATGCTGAAGCCAACACATTTTTTCAGGCTTCCTATTAAGAAATTTCCCCTGAATATACTAGATAGAGGGGATGGTGAACAAGGTATGAACATAAATGAATAGATCTAGTTCATTAATGTTGGTTCATGATATCAATTTGCTTCCACAATTACTTGCTTAAGTTTTTTTGTTTTTTTTTTTATTTTGGTGGGAATTTTCTTGTATTTCTCTTTCAATTCTCATTGCTACGTGTTGATGAGTTTTAGTGTTAAACCTGGTGCTGTTAGCTAACACCAATTTGAGTGAGATTTTCATGAATGTAGATGGGAAGCATATTTCATCTGCATTGACTAATAAAGTTTCAAATTGCTTGCAATGAATGTGTATGGTTGTTGACATTGTTGAGCTGATCCATGCCCATATAACTTAAGCATGCAATGAAAGAGTTGTCATGTGGTATTGCATTTGAGTGCCTTGCAGAATGTAATATCATTTTATTTTTTCTCAACATAATAGCAGAATGTTAATTAACTTTTTTCTTACATTGCAGAGGCTCTGTTCGATTTTTTCCTAAAGGTTCTTCATCATGTCTGGTAGAAGTGAGCTCCTATATACAACATTCAGTTTGATCTTCATGGTTACAACATTTGTGGTTTTCAATTTGTTAGCTATTAGAATCACAGTTCATCACCCTAAGTTTAGTGGATTAATTAGGTTCTTATTAACAGATCAACTAAATATCCTGTCAAGATTGTCTTTTCTGCATGCCTTCACCAACTTGCCAAAATAGTCTTATCTTATGTAATTTTATTTTTTAAATGGAACCATAAACTCGGAAAGAAAAATAATGTACAAATTCTCTAATTCTAATCTCTGACACTGTGCGTGTTCTCAGGCTTGTGATAGGAATGTGTGGCACTATAACAAGGAAAAGAAAATGATTTATCATTTTTCTTAAAATCAAAACTTAGCTCAGACCTTTGTAATTATATTTTTTTTTTCCTTTTCAGCTAACTGTTTCATATGAAGTTCCCCAAATTTTGGCTCCTCTAGCAACAGTAAGCATTCGTACTTCCATTTAGATGCTATTTTATTACTTTGAAAGGAGCACTACATGCTTAGCCTGCTCAAGTAAAAAATGAACAGTAATGTGCATTTAAGTGGTGTGTGCAGTTGCCGTGTCCAAGCTGCTTGTTTTCAACAGAGAAGAAGATATAGATTGTCTTGTATAAGAATATGTCCTTGCACTTGCAATACAGTGAATGATGAGTCTATTTTACTTTATTGTCACTTTTTCAGGCACTCCAACCTTTGCTTGAGAGCTTACTCAGAGGGGGTTTGGAAAGATTTGCAACACTTGCGAAAAGCACTTTGGCAGACTGAATTCCATGCTTCAAATGGGGTAGCTGGAACTCATGTCTAATGATCATCAACAATTTTCTTAGTTGGAATATTTACAGAATCAATATGATTATCTTTCACTGGCAGCATTGTTCCCCGTAGAAGAAGGGAGAAGTTTTCTTATTAATTTGCCATTGATTGTACTCAGCACCCTTACTTTGGATTGTTGATCAATTCCAAAAATAATGAAAGTTCATGATAATGCTTGAGTTTTCCTTTGGTTGGCAACACTCACGAATTTAAAAAAGAGTAGCTTAATTAAATAACATCTTTTGCTTCATACTCCCTTCTCACCCATGTTTCTGAACTACTAGGTTTACCATTCGAATGTGTCAGGATAAGAGAAAATAGAACTGTTTGTCCCATTATTTATTCTGTTAACTTCAGAAAACAGGGTTTATACACCTGCCTCAGGTTTCCATGTATGGGATCATGGCAAGATGGCTAACTTGAGACTAACCTGAAAGAACTTTCCATCAGATGCTTCTGTTGATTTTGGTAGTAACAATAAAATACGGAATATTTTACCAGAGAGTTCCCAAGTTTAGTTGTTCTTCCTTGTTTCTTGTGCAACTGTTTTCTCCATTAGAGCCCCTTATATTTCTTTGAACTGAAATTCCCAAATTCTGAGCGGAGGTTTTTGGATCAGGTCTTCATGCTCACCGGAACTGGTAGCCTTGCCTGCTTATGAACCACTTCTATTTTGATTTAGCTAATCGGCCATGGGAAAGATTTATTGATGTGAACATAATCAACAGTGATTAAATACACCCCAATAGCCACATATTTAGTAATTCCTGAACTTTTTCTTAATTTAATAATTTTTAAAATAATTTAATATTAAATGATAAAATAAGAAGAAAAATTTTAAAAAAAATTGAATTGCTGAAGGGATAATGGATAGTGTTAATGTTTTGTTAATTGATGTTTTGATAATAACAACTTATACTAGGCAAGTGGCATATTGAAATTCGAATTTATCTTGAATCAAATATGCTTGTCATTTGATGAATTAAGAGATTCGTAGGACGTGAAACATGGAATTAACGTTTCATTCTAAAATACAAAAACAAGCTTTAATATGGTAGATGAAAAGGACAGGATATAAACAATAACAAGAGATTTTTTATTCGAACTGTACAGATACATATCAAGATTAAAAATAGAATATATTAAATTAGCAGCCGAACGAGGCTGCGACGCCAAAACAATACATCCATGATGAACGTGCTTTAATAAAACATACATACATCTGAATCGATCCTTACGCCGCCAGCACCAACCCATCACTGTTATGTACATTAACCAATGCTCAATGCTTGCTGTTTGAAAACAGTCATCTGCAAAAATGCGAGCTGCTTTTTCTATCTCCAGACTGAAGCAGCCAGAAACAGTTTATTAACACAACAATGGAAATTAGAAAATTATTCTATTTACATTCAGCGGTTGGCACTGCCCTCCAACAAGTTCCTCAAGCTACATAATGCCTCTGTAGAGAGGCTAAAGCACCTCTGTTTCCGTTGCCTAGGTGTTGGCGGTGATGGCTCCTGATAATCAGTAGAAGAGAAGCACACGATAATTACAGTGAGATTGTCAAATGTGTTTCGCCGTAAGGCCTCCATAACTATGTCCCTGGCACACTGCTCAGGGTCATCATGTCGCCGCAGCCCATGGCGGACAAGGCTGACTGCATGCTGGCTTGACATAACATCCCAAATCCCATCACAACCAATTATGAGAAATTCATCCTCCTCTGTTAGAACAAGCTTCCGGAACTCTGGCTCAGCAATGAGAGGTGAAGGAGAGCCCCGGGGGAGTTTCATGTCCCAGTCACCAAGGGCTCGTGAAACTGACAGAACACCATTGAGATATCCATCATCAATATACCCACCCAATTCTTCAACCCGCCTTCGCTCTGATGGATAAATAGGCCTATGGTCTTGAGACATGTCTATTGCCTCTCCTTTCCGACAGAGAACTGCTCGGCAATCACCAGCATTTGCAACCATTAATAGCCTGGAACATGAAATCATGATCAGGATGCCAGTGAAAAAACAAAAATAAAACCAAGGAAATACTACAAAACTATCAGCTTGGAGCACCCAAAAAAACTGGTACTTTAAAGTTCCTCCTAACTTTTCCAAAGTCAACTAGAGCTATGCACTGAAAAGATGTAGGAAGGCTGGCATTGAACCTTCTGAAACATTGACGGCAACATGCAATATGGAGCTAGCGTATGTAAACATCAGAAGTTAACTCAAATATTTGCTGGTTCAAGTAAGAAAGAGAAAACATCATGTGCAAGTAAAAAAACAAGACCACCTTAGTTAGCATATCTTAGAAGACTACATGTGAAGACTGATATATAGAATACTGGATTTCATAAAACATTTATTGTAGATAAACTAAATGGTGATTGACCAACATCACAACCACTCATTTACCTAAAAACAAAGCTTTGACAAGGTAAAACGTGGAATCCATATACATGGGCTATATTTCCATGTTTAAGAGCAAGAATATACCTTCCAAATACAAAAGCAGTAAGAGCGGTTGTCCCAGAAGAAGTGTTCACACTGCAGTCATCTGCCAAAGCCAAGTCAGCCAGATGAAATGCTTTTCGTAGGGAGTTCTCAACCTCCTCCAAGAAGATATTGTCAACCTCAGATGTCTGAGGGAAATTTGCATCTTCAAAAAAGATTCTCATTGCATTTTTTCTGATATAAGCTGCTGCTTCAGGTCCTCCATGACCATCAAAAACCTACAAATAAATTCAATCTCAATCAATTATGAATTCCTTAAACATATCAAAATATTATAGTTACAACCATAAGTTTCAACAACAATCACCCCATAGAAAGCACTGGGCTTGGGAAACTTGAAGACTGAGCCCAGTTGCACAGATAGATCATCTATGCGTATATGCTCGTCTTCCATGTATCTTCGAGGCCCAATGTCGGCAAAGCTACCAGAACGGATACTAGGCACAAACTGCAGGACGGCAGACTCAATAGCTTCTGCATCTGAAATTTTTTTCGAAGATATAATATCCTACAAAAGGAGATGGTTTAATATTAAGTTTTCCACCTACAGCAGCACAACTAATAAAAAATCTAGGAATCATTCATTATTGACGAAATCTATTATTTACATCAAATTCATAATTAAAAATACTATACAGTATGCTAGTAATTAACAGCATGATCAAGACAATTTATTGGAAAAAACCCAGAAGTGAATTTCTATTTTATTCATATTTTCGCTACAAATAAATAAATTAATAAAAAAAGGCTAAAATTCCCATTCAGATTCAGCTTGTCTGTCAATAAACAAAACAGAACCCGATCTGAGCAACCTGTCATGAAAGAACAATAACAAAGCAATTCAACACCTAACAAGTTACGAATTCTCAAATTTTAACTTAGTAATATTCAGGATTCTCTAATAAAACAAAACCTAGCAAAAAAAGGGGACGATCATGAAGAAAACTGACCAATTGGTCGGCGGGGACAGAATCCGAGATGCGAACTTGACTTAGCCTCCTGGGGGAAGGCGAAACAGTAACAACATCTTCAATTTCATGAACAGCAGCGGCAGTAGGGCTGTTACCTTTAGCAGCAAAATATTGAACATCCAACACCGGCACGCTTACTACCTCTGCTTCAACTACCATCTTTCATTCACCGAAAAAACAATCAATTTTCAGACTTCAAATTCCCTACTCTTTGGCTAGTAATAATGGTTTTTAATTTTGGTTTTCTGAGTGATCAAAATTTTGAACCAATTTGGCTTGAACTAGAATATAAATTGGATTCAGGAGTTTTTATTCTTAAGAGACCGACGACCGGTGGCTACAGGTAAATGGAAATTCGGTAATGGGACACGTGTGAGTTTTCGAGCCATGGGTTCTAAGAGACCGTTGTTTTCACACGCCAATTCGTTAGCTTCACTGACACGTGACTTTTTTTGTTGACGCGTGCCATGACCTTTGGTACATCTTGAAGGCCGTTTCGTGTACAGTGACTAAAAATCGTTCTTCTATCATGTAATGTTGTCTGTCCCCGTTGACTTTTTTTTTGCTGAGCTGGCCCCGGGTTGGGGGTGTTGATGGGATTTGGAGAGTGTTGGGAGGTCATTTGTGGGAAAGAATGATTATGTTTCCTAAAATTTTCAATAGTATTGCCTCGTCGTTCCTACATAAAAATTGTAAAATGAACTTCACAATCAACAGAATTAAAAAAATAAAATTAATTGGAGGTAATGGTAAGAGTTTGAAATTAAAAGGTTTTTTTTTTAATTTTAAATTTTAGATTTGCAGTTATTAATATGATGGTTACTAGAGGTTTATATGATCGTTAATTTCAAGATTTGTGTGATTAATCGAGGTACGCGCAAACTAATTCGGACACCCATGTTAATAAAAAAACAATTAATCATGCCATTAGATTTTCAAAATTACACAATAGTCCCCTTTGCATAACAGAACAATAATGTTTTGTCATTCTGTATTTTTTAGCTATAAAAATTAAAAATTTCAATGATTAGTCATCACTGTTTTAAAAACTATTGATCTCCTTTTCTCAAATCTCGGTGGGAGAGTGTGTTACTGTTTTTTAAAATATTTTTTTGTTTAAAAATATACTAGAATAATATTTTTTTTATTTTTAAAAAAATTATTTTTAATATTAGTATATTAAAATGATTTTAAAAAAATTAAAATAATTTAAAATAAAAAATTAATTTTTTAAAAAACATGATATCAAACCCATTCTAAAGGACACATATAATTGGGTGTATAAAAATTATTTATTTTTATTTTCATTAGAAAAGGTAATTTTGGCTAAGATTCCTTCATAGAGAAGGAAAAAAAAAAAAAAAAAGAATTCTACCCTTACACATAAATACTTTTGGGTGTGTGGTATACGTTCCTTGCTTTTGTTATGGATGCTGGCTTTCATAGGGCGTTTAGCATTCAAGCCAAAATGCTGTTTGTATAAAAAATTTAAATTATTTTATTTAAAATTAATTTTTTAGTATTTTTAAATTACTTTAACATGATGAAATCAAAAATAAATTTTAAAAAATAAAAATATATATATTATTATTATTATTTTACATGTGGAATCATGCTGGTGAGCGTTTCGGAAGCTAGTAGATTGATGTTATAAAATTTTAAATTATTAGTACTGAAATGAAACAAATGTGCAAGCTGCAGGGGTAGAATATATTTTACCCTTGGAGTACTAGCGTAGAATGCGCAAGAAACCTAAGAGGAAAGGAAATATTTGCCGATGGACAAGGGTGCCCCTGATACGACGATGGGAGTGTGTCATGCTTATCTATTCAGATTTCAGACACGCGGCTGGAGTTCACATCTTCTTGGAGAGAACTTGGGGACACGCATTATACTTTGGACGGTTAAGATGCATCTGGACTCCTCTATGGTTGCTAAACTTTATGCGACCCCTTCTTTGCATAAATAATTTCAGTTGTTATTTTTGCTTATTTTAGCACCAAAAACTTAAAGTTTTGTCAGAATAATATAATTATAAAAAAATATTGGCACAGTAGCACAATTTATATTTGTCAAATCCCATTTAATTCCTAACCCTAACTAATCCTAAACCTAACTAACCATCAGCTCATAATAATAAAAATATAAATTAACATTAATTCAAACTCCAAACACTAACTCTAATTTAAACACTAATAATAATCCAAAACTCTGACCCTAACTAATCCATAATCCCATACCTTTAACCATAAAACTAACCCTAATCTAATCCAGACATCAAAATTTAATCACTAACCACATAACTCTAAGAATAAAATATCAAGTCTCTTGTAGATGTGAAATTATAAGTTGCTGATACCATTTAGATTATGCTTCCTTTCTTATAAAATTAAACATTGTATAAAAACTATATATTATAAAAAAATATAATTTTTGTTAAATTATGACTAATTATATAAGAACATGCTAATCGGGTTAATCTTTTTTTTATTTTTTTTTCAAATTTGACGTGAAATTGGAAGTCACCTCAACCGGTAACATATGCTATTTTTAATTTCTTTTTCTTCTTCTTCTTCTTCTTAAGTCTTATGGCCATGCTTTTGCAAAACAGAAAAAAGAAAATATAATTATTTCCTTGACCAGCAAAAGAATTAGTTCAATCCCCTCCAATGATCATTAAATAATTGTAAATTTGATATTAATATTCGCAAAATCATGCCATTAACTAGCTCATCTCGCAATCGATTGAATTTAGTTAACATCCACTAATTGATTCACACGTGTCTTAACATTCCCAAACTTGCACACAGAACAACCAATAATCTGTGCAATTATTGAGATGCTGACCAATTATTTGAGCCTTGCAGAGCAGGCATGGCAATAGTACCCTTTTATTCTATTATTTTATAAAGACAAAGGTGCCATTTTAAGAATGGAGAAGAAAGTAGACTGAAATCCTCGTCGTTAGGTAAGAAAGAAATAGCCTGCTTTGCACGGCATGCTTAGATTAATTTTATAGGCAGCAAATAAAGAAATACATACAAGTAATGTCGGGGAGTTTAATAATGTTTGTTTTTTAAAATATTTTTTTATTAAAATAATATTTTTTATATTTTAAAAAATTATTTTTAATATTAAAATATCAAAACAATCAAAAAAAATATAAAAAAATAATTTAAAATTCATGTCATTTTAAATTCGAGTCTTATAATTGCTAATATGATGATCATTAAAAACTTACATGATTTTTAATTTCAGAGTTCGTAAAATTAGTTGAGATACACGCAAATTGATCCGATATTCATATTAATAAAATAATTAAAATATTAAAGGAAAGATTGATCACCAAAGTCAATTTCACTGTTTTATTCTTCATCTCCAAGGGGACCCCCCTGCAGCCATGGTACAATAATTGTTGAACAAATTATTTATATTTTTCAATTATTTTTTTTTACAGTGAAAATATTTTTCAAAACAACTTTGAGCTAATCAAGTTGTAGTTGAAATTATCGTAGGGATCACTTTTTAATTTTTTTTATTTAAAATATATTAAAATAATATTTTTTTATTTAAAAATTTATAATTAATATTAACATAACAAAATGACTCAAAAACATAAAAAAATTAATTTAAATTAAAAAAATAAAACTTCTTAAAACCACAGTTGAAGCATAAAAATAAATAATAAAGATTATAAGGACGTGTCTTTTATATTAGCATGCTATAGTTAAAGAAATAAAAAATTATCTGAATAATGATTCTAAAAGTTGAACTAAAAAAAATTAAGAAAAAGAGATATTTTCCATTGTTTGCAATGTGATGCAAAGCAGACGATGAAGTGGGTTTATGAGGGAAGGAAAGGAAAGAAAATTCTACTGGGCTATGAGGCCTCCTTGATCTAAATTATTTTGTTTTTTGGGCTTTAATAGTGTAGGCTATTCAAGAAAAGCCCAATACCAATCCAACCTAATACCCTCCCAAGGTCAGAGAGGTGGTGCTGGGCGTCGGTTTTTACTTTTTAATAGTCTTTAAAATATTTTTTATTTAAAAATATATTAAAATAATATTTTTTTATTTTTAAAAAATTATTTTTGATACCAACATCTAAAAACAATCTGAAAAATTAAAATAAAATTTAATTTAATTTTTTTAAAAAATATTTTTAAAATACAAAAACAAACAAAGTAGTAACTTTGTCTTTGACTAGAAGTTGAAACCTTAACATTTAAAACTTGCTGATACAGCTTAAATTCAGCACAGATGAGATAAAAATGCAGAAATTAGAAGAGGGCTGTCCATTAATGTGCCTCCCAGTAGATTTTAGTTCTATTAGACAACAATTCTTGCGGTAGATAGAACTGCAAGAAATTTGAACAAAAACTTGCTATGGATTCAAATCTAATCGTGAATTATAAAATTTGCATATAAATCAAGGAAGTTCCTATATCATTCTCTATTTTTCTTGAAAACAAACACGTTTTTGACCTAACCTTCAAAAATAAGAATTATTAATAGTAAATCATCTAATAGGGTAATCTAATGGCAGGGATCAAAAGATTTATTTCCCTGTTATCTCAGGTTCGAGTCTCGTGATTGCTAATATGATAACCACTAGAAGTTTATATGATCGTTAACTTCAGAACCCGTAAAATTAGTTGAGGTGCGTGTAAGTTGGCCTAAATATCCATGTTAATAAAAAAATGATTTATGGTATCATGATGATGTAAGAGATTATCACAGCTTATTTTCAATTTACAGGTGCATGAAATATCATTGAATATTTTGAAAATGGCATGTTACACCTTGTTTGTGTTGAATAAGAACACGGTATCCAACAAGCCTGCCCCAAGCCGTCAAAATTTGCATGCTCATGAAGAAAAATGTCACGATGAAAAATTAATTAGTTTAAGAAAGAGTCATATATTATAATAAATTCAACGACTTTAGGTGAGGAGTGTCGTCTTTTTTTAAGAGTTCAATTCAAAGTCCAGGGATGGGGCTATCAAGGTGGTGTTTGTCGTGTACATTAAAATTGTTTTTTATTTATAAATAAATTAAAATAATAAATCTTTTTATTTTTTAAAATTTATTTTGGATGTCAACATATAAAAATGATTTAAAATATATAAAAAACAAATTAAATTATAATTTTTTTAAAAAAACACGGTTATACCACCATTTAAAACGCCACAAAAATTAGCCTTCCTGGCTTTCAAAGTGACAATGATGGCTTCAACTACGGCCCTGAGCACCTCCTATTTGCTTGAGTAAATTACAAGTCAGTCCCTCTACTTTTGATAAATAGATTAATTAATACCTGTGATATGATTGTTTCGCTCGTCGACTCCTTTTTATTATTTATTTGATGAATTGAGTCTCCTTGCTTTGTATTTCATGTGCAAGGAGGATCCTCCATTCAAGAGTTCGTTTAATATTTGGTTTCCTCGGTCGATGTCATGTGGGGCTTACATCCATATTTGGAGGCGTTAAAAAAACTGATTTATCTATAATAATTATATTATTTGACTTCATTTAACCCATCCAATTTATATAATATAAATATTAAAGATTATAATGTGTTAAGAAACCTAGAAAATAGAAATTATAGGTTGAGTGATGAGTCAAAATTTTTAAAATTTAGTTAATCTAACCTAATTCATTTCTCCTTTATCTTTTTATCTTTATATTTGATGGTTTGTAAATTGAATATTTATTTTTATTTTATCTGTAAATATTTTAGCTTTTATGTTCTTATTAATTAACTTTCTATTAAATTTCTTTAACGTAAAACAAATATTCATCTTTAAAAAACAGAGAGGTGACTGGAATTTAATGGTGTTGTATGTTACTCTTTGAAACCTGTGTAAATTAGTAATATAAACTCAATATATGGATATATATAATATCCACACAAAAAATAGATCTACTCGGTATATTCAACCTGCTTGGTTTCAAAAAAATTAAATAAATTAGGTTTATAATTTTTAAAATATTAAAATTTAAGTTAAATACAATTATAGGTTGAAACTCGACCAAACTATATTTATAAATATATTTATTAATATTGATTAAAATATCACTTGTCTTTTATTTTTAAAAGTAAAAAGGTTGAAAAAAAGTGAGATTCGGCATCACATTATCTTGAAAAACATGGAAAATTTAAAATTTAAAGCCTGAAGAAGTTCCCAATAATGCCCCCATCAAATAACATAAAAACTTGAAAAAAAAAAGTATTTTTATCCATCGAACCAAGGGAAAAAAATAAAATGATTAAAAAATAATCTTATAACTAATTTTTTTTGTCTTTTTAATATTCTTGAAATGTTTTAAAAAATGAATTTCATTTTCGAAAACATTTTTGCTTCTGGAAATTGAAGATCACGTCAAATCGGACTTAAATTATCGCTAACGATGTCCTGGATTGTAAATGAAAGACAAAGTAGAAGGATTGGATCTATCAAAATAGTAATAAGAAGACTCGATTGATCACTTAAACGTAAATGTAGTTTACAGTGTTCTTCGAAGCTGCCAAGGAGTGAAGTTTTTAATCTTTATCCAATTCCACGTGTCTTTTTACAGTGTTCTTGGAAGTTGCCAAGGAGTGAGGTTTTTAATCTTTATCCAATTCCACGTGGCTTTTTACAGTGTTCTTCGAAGTTGCCAATTCCACGTGGCTTAGGTGGACAGAATAATGTATTTTATTTTATTTTATTTTTTCCATTAAATAAGAATACGAAGGGTTTGATTTTTCCATTAAATAAAAAATATATTAAAATAATAATTTTTAAAAATTATTTTTTAATATTAATAAATTGATAAAAAATAATAAAAATAATTTTAAAAAAAATTCAAAATTTTAAATACATTGTTTAAAACAAAATTCTAAACAATCTCCAAGTATAGCATACATTAAAAAAAAAAGACCATACCTAACCACGCCTACCTCCCTGGGACCCTCGAAACATGTTGCCCTGGCTGGGACCAATTTGAGCCTCCTCTCGTGGTTGCAGTCCCCGAGAATACGCAGGGAATCAAACCACGTCATCAAGGCGGGGAGAGTTGATACATCACAGATCATATTGGATTGAGAGTAGCGGTGGCTATTTAATAGTTTTAGCGGTTGAAGTATTTTTTATTTAAAATATATTAAAATAATAATTTTTTAATTTTAAAAGATTATTTTTCATAAATGACTTAATAATAATAATAATAAAATTAATTTAAAACAAATTTTTTTTTAAAAACATTTTTAAAACATTAAAACAAACAATCTCGTAGAATAATTTTGATTAAGGATTCATGATACTTAATTTAAAATCAATTTAATTTCAATATAGGTACCTTGAAATCCCAAAGGCAAAGGCATAATATGGCTCCATTAAATAAAGAAATATATAATTAATTTAAAATCAACCGGATATCCAATTATTTTTTTTATAAAATAACTAATATATTATTGGTAGCAGAAGGGGCCATTACCGGATGGCAAGGGCCGAAGAGATAGATAACTCTAGACTCCATGGAAGGGGATCAAGCAAGCTCGGGGAGCGTTCAAAAATGGTGGCGTGTGAATGAATGAAAAGGTCAGTGAGCGCCGATCGGAATCCAAGATTACGTGGGAGGATTTATAACTTGTCCTCCATCACAACTTTTATAACACCAATTGTAAGAAATATAATAAACAACACAAATATTAAAAATTATTTGTAAAAATTCTTTAAAATCTGTATCATAAACCACACATCACGTTTCTTCCCTTTTCACATGAATGCTCACTGTCCTGAAATATAATGTTAAGACTGTACCATTTTTTCTGGGAACAGGTATTTTTTTTAAGGGTGTTTAAAATAATAATAATGATTATTTTTAGGAGTTTTTCATTAAAAAATAATATTTTTTTATTTTAACATGTTAAAATGATTTAAAAACCAATTTTAAAAAAATTCACTTGAAACGCTGTCTTAAACAGGTAAAAAAAATTGTTTTTGAAAAAAATTAATTTTTTTTATTTTAAATTAATATTTTTTGATGGTTTTAGATTATTTTGATGTATTGATATCAAAAATAATTTTTTAAAAATAAATAAATATAATTTTAATATATTTTTAAATAAAAAATATTTATAATTATATTCTCGCCGTAAATAGACCTGATCTTCCTGGTTAAAGAGGTTAAGACAACATTTTGAACTGATATCTTGCATTCAAATACAGTGAGAAAAATTTGAAAGAAGGAAAGATTAATGAAGTAACAGTACGAGAAATTACAGAGTGGAAACAGCGCCATTTTTCATCATAAATACAATACCAGCAATAATTGGAGACGGCATGATAACAGAATCCGACCGAGTCCAACCGGCTGTAGCTGGTCAAAAATCCAAACCGTCAAATACTTTTCAGAATGGCACAAAACTACACAGCTTAAAGTGTTATTTACGAAAATCTTTGGTCTGGACTGCTGACCGGAGAATCTACCTTTAATTTACGCTTTGGCTGTGGCCAGGCCTCATTGGGAGTAGCCTAAAAGAAATATAAAAATTGATTTATTCAAAGGGAGGAGACAGGGAAAGTTTGAAAGTGGAAGAGTGGGGGCCAGCCAGGGTTGAACGGTCAAAAAGAAGGAAAGTGAGAAATACAAGAACAACACATAAATGTTTGGGCTGTTGGACTGTCTTCTCTCTCTCCATCCATTCATCTGTCTATCTCTATCTGTGTCGAAGAACAAAATTGGGCAGTCCTACTGAGTACTTTGGTAAAAAGAACTATTCCAAAATCTATACCCGAAAACCTTTTATTTTGTGAAATCCTGTCATGATTTTGCCTCGTCCTGCAATCCCATTTCTTGACCTGATCTCCGAGTCTTGAGTAAGTTTTGCCCTTTCCACCATGCTGATTTTTATTTTTGATGGATTTTTTTTTCAAGTGGGTTCTCTCTCTCTCTCTCTAAGAAGTTAATCTTTGTGTTTTTAGTTTATAGATCAGGTTAGTTTCGTTGTTGCTTTTGTTTGATCTGTGTGTGCATCAGGAAAGATCTTTGCTTTTATGGTTTTCATTTCTTTTGCTACTACTAGTTATGCTCTTTTTTTTTCTTGGTCTTGTGATAACTGCGCAAAAATTTGGGAGTTTTGTGGATCGTCATTTTCCTCACAGTTAACTTTTTTTTTTTTAATTTTTTTCCTTGGCTTTGCTTCGCCTCTACCCAAAATGTGTTTTAATGGTGCTTAACAGGAAAAAAAAATAAAAAGCTAATAAATCCCATTTCAAGCTAACTTCAGTGTTGGCTGCCCAGACAAAAAAAACCCATCTTAGTGAAACTTATCTTGCTCTCTCTTATGCCTTTGGTTTGTAGGGGTTTATAGAGAGATGAGAAATAACTGACCAAACTTGGCAACTGCACTTGTATCAAAAGGGACCTAGATTTTGCTTATGCATTGATGACATGCTCCTTTTCTTTCACATGAAACAGCTCCTTTTCTTTTACATGAAACAGCTAACCGTGATAAGTCTTATACACAGGCAAGTTGCAGAATCTTGATTGAGTCGGCAAGGTGAATTCCTAAGAGGATCTTCTTTATTACTTTCTTTTTTTTGAGAGAATGGCTTCTGTAAGTGTTGTCCCTGCTACTGGATTGCGAGATAGAAGTGGAAACTCAGCTGGTGTTGATAAGTTGCCTGACGAGATGAATGACATGAAAATTAGGGATGACAAGGTACACAAGCTGCCATCTCCACTAAACTGAGATTGCCTTCATGTTAATCACCCACCACTTGTTGATTGCTTGGTTGCAATATTATTTACTTGGAAGGAAAATGTCTAATGATTTTTCAGGAAATGGAAGCAACTGTGGTTGACGGTAATGGAACCGAGACAGGTCATATAATTGTCACAACAATTGGTGGCAAAAATGGCCAGCCAAAGCAGGTTATTATCCTTAAATGTTAGCCTCTTGGTCAAATAGATTCTGATGTTGTTTTTATATGATATAATTTGGTCTCTGATGAATGCAGACAATAAGCTATATGGCTGAACGTGTTGTTGGGCACGGATCTTTTGGAGTGGTGTTCCAGGTAAGTTGTTGTCTAGATATAAAGCTGATCTGCATGCTTTTAGCTGGTTGATTCTCACATGCTGTTTGGATTTATATTTGGATGAGGCACTAAATTTTCTTTTCTGCTGCGGTGTTGGTTCAGGCTAAATGTTTAGAGACTGGCGAAACTGTTGCTATTAAAAAGGTTCTGCAAGATAAAAGGTACAAGAACCGGGAGCTGCAAACCATGCGTCTTCTAGATCACCCTAATGTAGTGTCTCTGAAACACTGTTTCTTCTCAACAACTGAAAAGGATGAACTCTATCTTAACCTGGTACTTGAGTATGTCCCTGAGACCATCCACCGAGTAATCAAACACTACAGTAAGATGAGTCAAAGGATGCCATTGATATATGTCAAACTTTACTTTTATCAGGTATGAGTTGTATATGTGCTTTCTTTCCTATCTGAGATGTGCTTGTTATTCGTTAGATATAGGTTATTTCATATGAGGTTCAACGGATGCAAGTTCATTTACTTATGGCTCTTATTTGACCTTTTTTCCTTACTCGTGGACAGATTTGTAGAGCTCTTGCTTACATTCACAATAGTATTGGAGTGTGCCATAGAGACATAAAGCCTCAAAACTTATTGGTATGTTAACAAGGGTACTTGGTTTTTGTCTTACTTGGAGTTGGACCTTCAATGTTGAATGTTTGTGCAGCAAACTAATAAATGTGCTTTTAATACAAAATTTTAGTATTGTTTTTTGATATGTCAATCCTACTTTGTTGTCTTTTTATTATGTACTTGCAATATTACTTTCTCTAATTGTGAATCTGTTGTATTTATTTTGAACAGGTGAACCCACATACGCACCAAGTGAAACTATGTGACTTTGGAAGTGCAAAAGTTTTGGTTTGTATTTTCCTATTCTGGAATTATGTCATAATTTTGAGTTACAATTCACATAATGTAAATCATTCTAATTTTGGTTGCTTTTGACAGGTTAAAGGAGAACCAAACATATCTTACATATGTTCCAGGTACTATCGAGCACCTGAACTTATTTTTGGTGCAACTGAGTACACCTCTGCCATTGACATCTGGTCTGCGGGTTGTGTTCTGGCTGAATTACTGCTTGGACAGGTAGGTAGTTTTGTTTTTTACAAGGTTTTCTTCCTGTACGTTTTGTTAGTAAATTATACAAGTGACACCAATATTTCTGTTGATGACAGCCTCTCTTTCCGGGTGAGAGTGGAGTAGACCAGCTGGTTGAAATTATAAAGGTAATAATTGTTTCCTATACAATACCTTGATAAAAAGTGTAATGGCGTGAAAATAAAGAAAAAGAACTTTTGGGGCGGGAGGGGAGGAGGGAGCAGGAAGGAAGGCTTGGAACTATGCTTCTCACAAAAAAAGTGCTAGATTGGTCTGTATAAAGAAAACTTTCACTTTCGGTTCGTCACTTGATTATAGATGTCATGAAAAGTGGGATGTTCCTTACGATTCCTAATCCTATGAGCCTATTCCCATCCTGAACAATGGGTGAAGTGGTGAAGTTTTAAATATGTATTGTCGCATTTATATTGAATTTAGAGGGATCATTTTGGGTTATGTTGCTGAGACTGGAAATTTCTAGCTCTCTTCTCCATTGTAGGCTCTTTTCTCCCATGTAATTTATGTATTCTCATGCAGGTTCTGGGTACCCCAACAAGGGAGGAAATTAAGTGCATGAATCCTAATTACACAGAGTTCAAATTTCCTCAAATTAAAGCTCACCCGTGGCACAAGGTACCAGCAAAAATTACTTCTGCCCTGTCTCTAAAAAATAAGCACGGACAAATAACGTGAATTATTCACCTATATGCCTGCATATGATTGACAGATATTCCACAAGCGCACGCCCCCTGAAGCTGTGGACCTTGTCTCCAGACTATTACAGTATTCTCCGAACCTCCGAAGCACAGCTGTGAGTATAAAATTCCAGCAAGATCCTTTGAATATTGTTATTTATTTTCTTTGTTTTGCACAGCAAGATCAAATGAAAAATTATTCTTTGAAGTGCTTATCTTTCTCCATTACCTACTCTACTGTATTTTCTGATCATAAATTGTTGTTTCCTTGTACAAAAGATACTCTCCATGTGTGTCCACTCTTTGTATTTTGAAGTCATTCCAGGCACTTAATGCATCTTTTTGTCAGCTGGACCATTTAAGAGATGAATCAGATCTGACTACTTATTTGTCCTCTGAGGGAATACCACTTTAGATGTATTAATTTTCAGACAGAATATTAGGGAAATGGGGAACCCCAATTAGGCATTTACCTTGTAGACTTGTAGTTGAGCTTTCTATTGTATGTGCAATGTAGCATTGATTGAATGAATGAATTGGCCTCTTCAGGTTTTAGCTGCATGCTTTCGTTTTGTGGCTGCCTTTTTTGTTGGTAATGCTTGTGGTTTCATTTATTTATTCTTATAATTTATTTTGCAATGCAGCTGGAGGCTTTGATCCATCCTTTCTTTGATGAGCTGCATGATCCTAACACCCGTCTGCCAAATGGACGCTTCCTTCCACCACTGTTCAATTTTAAGCCTCATGGTATGACCAATTCTTAATGTTCTTTCATTATTCCATTGAAGTTCCTGTTAATAACTGTTCTTGATGTCTATCTACTCTGGTCAGAGCTGAAAGGAGTGCCCCTTGAGATGCTTGTCAAGTTGATCCCAGAGCATGCAAGAAAGCAGTGCGCCTTCCTTGGGTTATGATGCGGTACTTTGTTGTCTGGCTGTCTGCTCCTTGCAGAAAAACGTGCTCCGCTGTAGAGAAGTAGCTAGTGGTCTGTTTAAAGTGAATCATATTCAGGCTGTGTTATTTGTTATGCATCCCCAGTTCTTTTATTCCATTTTTATAATTATTTATTAGGTTATGTTCATCTTTGTGTAAAGAGCAGGTAAAGAAGGTTCTGCGTAGTCTGTTGTTAAGACTTCCATGGCATTACTGACCCTTAATTTGAAGTGAGACAAATTGCAACACCACAATTTATTGCTTATGTAGTTTTCTTGACTACAATTCGATCCCATATGATGAGGATTTTACTTTGAAAGGAGGTTTTTTTGTCCTCGGTGTTCGTTGTATTTTAGCTGCCAACCAGATCATGCAACTCTGCTTGTTCTATCATTCTTACACGATTCATGGATGTCTGAACATTGTGGCTTGTAGTACAGGATTTATTCTATGAAATGCTACAAGGATGGTTAAGAGTTAGCATTTAAGTTGAGAAAGTGAAAATCAAACGAATAACCCTGTATATGGTGTTGAAAATTGTTCCTAACAACAACGCTTTTTAGTCATGCGTGGACTGGTAGTTATGGAACCGCCCTAGCAATTCTGCTCAAAAAGAATAATGGGACATCAATATGGATATTGTGGAAAGGGAACTTGATATCCTAGTCTGCTTTCCATTTCAGGTTCAGTGGTTTGGGAAATCATTAAAATAACCTCAGATATAACAGGGGAGATGTATTTTTAGCAATCTACAGTGTCTATTCCGTGTCAGTCCTTCCTTCCTTGCATGCTTGTGCCTTTAGGAAGCTTGAGTAATCTTTCGAGGACTAAAGTCAATCTATTCTTTGCACAAGGTGAATGCAATATTTATTGGTAAGATCCGCTGCCTTGGTGCTGACTTCGTCTTATTGATAATGCACCAGGAATCCAGGCAGTACAATTTTTGAAGAGGAGATATGAAGGTCGTTCAGCTTATAAATTGAAATGTCTGGGATTCTGTCGCACAAAACATTCAGTAGATTGAAAATTCTTCTAAGCGCAGAATCAAAAGGTATGATGGTGATCCGAGCTAATCTTTGCATTAAAAATCTGATTGCTAGACACAGAAACCCTGTATTTGAGGTGGGAGTCACCTCACAAGCTAGTTTTTGAGAGAAATAGGCCCAAGACCACCTAACAATTGCTATCAGAGCTCATGTATGCCAGCAAGTCTGGACCCGACAATCAGAGTAAAAAACTGGCTGTCGTGGCTTCAACCTAAAGCCAGATTTGTGAGGGGGGAGATTGCTGGAGTTATCCGACATCAGTTGTGGAAGAGGCTGGTGAGGGAATTTATAAGAAGCTAGCTTTTGACGAGGAAATATGCTCAAGACCACCACCTAACAAAAACAGCATGCAAGCCATCTATACCAAAAGCTTTATACAGACCCTGGACCCTTAAAAGAAAAGACCATCTTTGATCTCCATATCAGCAGCAGGCATACATAACGAATTATAAGCACGGCTAGAAAGCATAGAAAAAGCACCTGAGATCGGAAATTCCTCCATTATTTGCTAGTCTTGATTGAAATAAAAAGCTTAATTCGCTTATGGACATGTCATTGATTATGGCTTTGAAATTGAATTAATGTGCTGTTCTGTTCTGCTTTGACTAACTTGCAGAAAATGTTATTTCATAGAATATCACTAGCAGAAATGCTTCTGAAAATTGTTCTTCTCTACAGATAACATGCAGCCAGCATATATGCATCATCTTGAATTCTTTTCTGGGAAGACTGAAACTCCACAAGTGATATCCAATCTTACAGTGAAAGCGATCAGATCCCAATCGCAGAATGGGAACATCAGATTGAACATCCTTGGCCATATTGCCGAAAGGAGCGATGGAGAAACCATGACCAGACATGGTTTGCATTGATTTGGTCGGTTATAAAATAAGACTCAACAAACCTTACCAGAGCTCTAAGTGAAGTTCCCACTACAAGGAAATATAACTAAATTTTAGGCAGGCATTCACCGTCCAGTTCTTAAAGCGCCCACTTTCGAAAAGTGGGTCTCTGCCTTTCTTTTTTGTCGAATCATACAAATGCTGTTGAAGTGATATCAAGTTTTTTAAGCTATTTCAATCAAAACCTGATGGTTACCTCATGAGCGATGTTACTCACCTATATTAGTTCTTTTACCCATCAATTTCATTGCTCACACGACAGGCTATTTTTCTTACTGGGATAAAATTTCTTCCTATGAAGATGCTACTTTATGTGATAAAAAAAACCTTGACGACCAGCTAGCATCTGCCATGTTTCGATGGGTAATTAGTAAAACATAATATTGGGTTAAACATTTGCTTGATTGCTAGTAATCATATTAAAGTCGATGCATATACAGCTCAACAGCTGGGCGAATATGCAATATTGCAAGTAATTCATTGTAATCTGATTGCCCATAATCAACGGTTTTTCCATCATCACGGGAAACCAAATATAAATTATCTGCAACCCCGAGTGCATTTGGCTTTTGATCAGCTGTGTTAAGTGTACTTAATGATGCAAGAGATTTTGGAAGAGTTTAGCCATCGGATACGGAGTTGATAGAGCTGGACTATCTTGACAGGGAAAACCAACACAAGCATGGCAGAAAACAATAGTTCAAGCTTGATTTGGGAATGTTTGTGCACACCCTACAGTATTTTTGCCATAACTCTTGTTACGGGTGTCAAAATGACGCAAATCATTCCTGGGGGTTGTTTTGAACCCCAAATTCCATCTTTTAAGTCTCTATTTTTCTTGTTTTGTATTTTTTGCTATTTTTGTTAACTTTTCGGGACTTTATTTTGTGGTGATTTTTTTTTCCAATTTTTACTTAAATTTTGCTAACTTGTTTTAAAATTTTATTTTACTTTATTGAATAAATCAGAATTTATCATATTTGGTAATTTTTTCAACTATAGTTATTTAAGCCTAACTTATGGAACCAATATTCATATAGTTTTTGATACTCAAAATATTATATTCAGGCTTTTCTCTCCTATTGTGAGATTATCTACACTGTCTAGGTTTTTTCTCAAGCCCTTTTCATTTCAATCCCTTCCACATTTTTTTTTAATCTCAATTTTCATAGTTCCAACTAAGCTAGCGCTGGTATCAGAATTGAACTTTTCCAGTTGTTTTATGTTGTACTCTTTGATTTCCATGGATGGAGGTCATAGAGGACATGATCGTGGTAGAGGAGGATGATTTCTGAATGAGGAAGTTCCCCTCAAAGAGTATAGTGTTAATAACTTTATAATTGAGGATATGTAAAGGCAATTTGGGAATGTTTTGTGCATTCCTTCAATATTTTGGCCATAACTTTTATTATGGGTGTGAGAATGATATATATATATATATATATATATATATATATATATATATATATATTAACTCAAATTCTTGCTATATATATATATTTTAAATTCTTTACCATCACATTACTGAGACTTGGTAGAATGATACAAATCACTCCGATTCAGAAAGCTTGTTTTTGGGGTGCACGCTGCAAGAAAATTAAGAGCTATACTTGTAGAGTCGAACCCTAGATTCCATCATTTAGGTCTCTATTTTTTTCGTTCTGAGTTTTTTTTGCTATTTTGTTTTATATAATTTCCAGAACTTTATTAAGTGGTTTTCGCCTAATTTTTTCCGACTTGTTTTAGACATTATTTTTATTTTATTGAATGATCAGAATTTATCATATTTGATAAATTTTCTAATCCTAGCTATATAGGCCCGGCTTGCTATCTAATTCAGATAGCTTTTTATATATATATATTTAGAATAATATTTATATTTTTCTCTCTTGTTGTGAGATTACTACGGTGTCCAGGATTTTTCTCAGGCTGTTTTCGTTTCAATCTCAATTTTTATAGTTCTGGCTGCGCTACACAAGCTCAAAACCAAGTGTTTTCAAATGTAGCTTCAATCGTAACACTGCTTAATTTAAACAACGCTGAAATCTAGATAGAGATTTTACAAATTTCAGGGTCAGTCACAAAAATCAATTTCGATCCTCTCAAATAGATATGTTGTCAAGCTTATGGGCAGTATAATATGTGACATTGTTGAAATAACTGATGAAAGTGAAAGTTATGGGAGGAACGTGGGGGGCTTTTCGGCTCTTGCTGTAATTCCTTTCACCTTTTTCCAGAACAGTCATCTGCAGACTCCACATTCTCTGCAAAATAAAAAAGAAATGCCTGTGAGGAATTCGGTATGTTCCCGCCACCGAAACCATTAAAAAAAGTGTATGGTGCAAATTAACGTTTCTCGAAGTCCCTTCCACTATCCACTGTTATTATAAATATGGAATCAGGCCTTTCTGATGCTGCATACATTCCAAAGACAAACTTAGTTAATCTTTGGCAAGTTGCTCGATCTGGTGCTCACAGTCACTTGTACAAGCCACTGGCTTGTTTCAACTTCCCACAACTTAGGCGCTTTCTTCTGATCTTGTTTCAGATAATTCATAGTGCAAAAGCAATTTAAACAGGTTTTCTTTTTTAGTTTCAACAAGTGGAAAGACTTTCTCTAGAAGAGAATTCTCTTGTTTCCACTAATTAAAATGAAGCATTCTGGCGTCTCGTTACTAGTATTTGGTATTTCTTTCATTTGCCTCTTCCTTTGCATCCAAGCTAGGCGGCATTACCATGCACAACACCACAAGCATAGTCATCTTCACAAATCATCAACCATTTCAGAACCTCCCACTCCTCCACCTGAACCTGCCTCTCCTCCACCCGTGCCTGCCTCTCCTCCACCTGAACCTGCCTCTCCTCCACCCGTGCCTGCCTCTCCTTCACCTGAACCTGCCTCTCCTCCACCCGTGCCTGCCTCTCCTCCACCCTTGCCTGCTAATCCATCTGGCGGGAGTGGCAACTCTACTGGAGTTTTTGATGTACGAAGTTTTGGGGCTGTTGGTGATGGCATAACAGATGATACGGACGCGTTCAAGATGGCATGGGACGCAGCCTGCAACCAAGATGATTCTGCTGTCATCCTTGTTCCTTATGGTTTCGAATTCATGATCCAATCTACAATTTTCACTGGTCCTTGTCAAGGTGGCCTAGTGTTTCAGGTAACATGCTTTGTCATTCCTGTCATGTTGTTTTTTGTGCCTCTTGAGGTTTGTAAGGATTTACTAATTCTGGTAATTGGTTACGTTCTGTTCAATGAGAAGGTTGATGGGACTCTTATGCCGCCTGACGGACCTGACTCTTGGCCACAGAAGAACAGCAGGCGTCAATGGCTTGTATTTTACAGAATCAACGAAATGTCACTTCTAGGAGGTGGTGTGATAGATGGCAGAGGAGAGAAATGGTGGGATCTTCCTTGTAAACCCCACAAGGTATTGCTGAAACTCTACTTTATTGCAACCTGGAAAAATTAGGGTTGACTTGTATTACTGATCCTTTTCATATATGGCACAGGGAATAAATGGAACAACAATGCCTGGACCATGTGATAGTCCAATTGTAAGTCATCAACACTCACAACTTCTATTTTCATGCTCATTGCAAATTACCTTTTGGATCGATTCAGCTTAACATAACATTTGTGATGCAGGCCATAAGGTTCTTCATGAGCTCAAACTTAACCGTGCAAGGACTTAAAATCAAGAATAGCCCGCAGTTCAACTTCAGATTTGACAACTGCAAGAATGTTCATGTAGAATCAATTCACATTACTGCTCCTGCTTTAAGTCCCAACACAGATGGAATTCACATAGAGAACACCAATGGTGTGGAAATATATAATTCAGTGATCTCTAATGGTTAGTGCAGGACATAAAAATATTTCTCCTTATCCATTCATAGCTTCCCTCAAAAGCTCACTAACATCAAGTTGTTTGATATTTACCTGTTCATAGGCGATGATTGTGTATCAATCGGGTCAGGTTGTTATGATGTGGACATAAGGAACATTACATGTGGACCTGGTCATGGAATCAGGTATGTTCAGAATGTTACTGGTTTTCCATATATAGGATTTTTTTCTTAGAATTTTTTCTATCACATTTTTCTTTGGACTTCTAAGCTAATCTCTTACAAATTCTTCCTTTCATCGAATTTAAAACAGCATCGGGAGTCTAGGAAATCACAATTCCCGAGCCTGTGTTTCCAATATCACAGTCAGGGATTCGGTGATTAGAGTCTCGGATAATGGAGTTAGGATCAAGACATGGCAAGGTGGATCAGGAGCAGTATCAGGAATAACATTCAGTAATATTCACATGGACAATGTCAGGAATCCGATAATAATTGACCAATTCTACTGCCTCAGCAAGGGGTGCACCAACCAAACATCTGCTCTTTCAGTATCAGACATTCTCTACGAAAACATAAAAGGAACTTACAACATTCGAAGCCCACCAATGCATTTCGCCTGTAGTGACTCAGTACCATGTACCAACTTAACACTCTCAGATGTTGAGCTGCTTCCTGCTGAAGGAGATTTAGTACTGGATCCATATTGTTGGAATGCATATGGGAATTTCCGAACTCTAACTATTCCTCCAGTTTCTTGCTTGATGGAGGGCATTCCTAGATCCAACCTGAATAATGAAATGGATTATTGTTGAGCTGCTAGATTCAGATGTAAAGTGATTTCCATATTATATTTGCATTTATATAATTGAAAGAGAAACCATGAATGTGGTATCATGGTAACTCTAAGTAATTATGTGATGAATGTGGAGTGGCGTATTTTGATCTTCTCCTCAAATATATTATATGACAAGTTTAGTTCTTCAACCTTTGTTCAAAATTGCATGTCATGCATATGTAGAATGCTAGCTGGTGCTTAAACATCCACCATTATTTTGCTTTCGAACATAAATATACAGGCATGGATCATATCAACTTAGGCAAGATATATAGGACTAAATCAATACTCAAGCATGTCTCCAATGTCTATCAAATTAAATTCCTAAAATGAAAGCTTCGCTTTTCGTTTCTGTTCCAAACTGCATAGCAAAAAGAAAAGTCTAGCAGTATTTGTTTGAGGGATTTCAAGAAGATAAAGCATCCATTTCTAAAAGGGACTGCATATATTAATGTAATGAAGTTTTTGTTTCATCTGTCAAAATTAATTGGTTAAACAATTTATGCATGGATGAATGATGATCCAATCACAAACTTAGAGATAGATGTAGCAAGATCATTGCTCTTAGTAATGTAATGTACGATAAACTAATTATCAAAACAGAAAGTAGAATATTCCAACTTTCCGCTTGTCATGCGAGCGAGTTGGTGTATGGCGAGGGAGATGAGGACAAGAACTATCATTTATGTAAAGTATACGAGACATGATGAAGGATCTACCTAGCTAAAAGAATAATTTGTGAGAGTGAGTGAATACATCAGAGGATACTGGTGTGCTGATGTGGGGCCAAACTTCTCTGAACATGCTGCACGCGCAGTCGCCAGTATAATCATAAATTAGGATGTCTATGGAAATAGAATAGAAGTATATGAAAATGACTCCATCCATGTAGACTTGCGTGCTCTGAAAAAGTTCCTGTCGGTGCACGGGTTAAAATCCAATTGCCACCCACCAAATTCTGGGTTTTTTTTTTTTTTTAATATTAGGGTATAGCGGACGTCTAAATTCATGGAAAAATCATCTATTTTATTATTGTGAATTATAGCCTTTAATATATTTTTAAAACTTGAGTTCAATGATTTCTAGTTATATACATGCATGCTAAAGAAGAAAAAAATTGGATCCATGTTTAATTTATTCCATATTTACAATTCCTTTAAATTAAACTTCTTCAAATTATAAACAATGATCAGATCAAATACATGAAAAAAAAAGACACACACACACACACACATATATATATATATATATATATATATATATATATATAAGGAAAGAAATTCAAGTCCAACTGGTGTTTTGTCCATCAAAAACAACTAACGGCAGGTGGTCATCACCAAATGAACCTCATCTTTAATTATCAAAATACATTTCACATTCCTGTGCACAAATTCAAAATACAAAATATCAACATGTCTCCTCATTTCTCATCCATATAAATACTCAAATAACAAAAACATTGAATGAAAAATCACAAAACCATCTCTGATATATCAACGAAATTACCCTATATTTTCTCCAACTAACCCTAACTTTTATTTCATTTTCTTTACACGCTGAAAATCCTCAAGTCTCTTCATTTCTTGATTCCTAGCAACTTCTTATCATAACCCAACAGATAACATATATATATATATATATACCGCTTTCATGCATTCAATATCCTCACCCATCCCTTCAATATATTATCACCACCGAACCATTGCTCAATAGCAAAATCAAGTACAAACACGATGTCAAATCAGATCATGAGGGGAAGAAAAAGGTGTTGCGGAAGCTTTTGTTTTTTGTCCTTTCAAGTGCATGCCTGCATTTTGCAAAGACAAAGAAAAGGAAACAGCAAGCAGTTTGAAGGGTACACTGGTCAGTTTATGAGAAAGAAGAGAGAATTGGAGTGCGCTTAACCTAAGCGGGAGCGCCAATACCAGCTCGATCCCCATTTTCTATGGCATAGAGTTGAAAATTTACTCCGTCCAATCCCATTGTAAAGATAACCACATACCTGTTTCAATTTATCTTTTTTAATTATCTAAGCATTAAAATTATTTTGTATACTTTGAACGTAATGCACATTCAATATCATCTCACTTTATTGGCTGTTGTTCAAATGATCACAGAACGCATGTAATAGTCAAACCACAGAACTAGAAAAACACAAATGAGAATCCTTGATATGAACAGAAGTCGCATTGATCATATTGGTAATGAAAGAGCTTGTTGAAAAAAAAATGAGTTTCCAAACTCACAAATTAATGTCACAAAGAGTATCCAATATGATTTGACAATTAATGTGTAAGCTGTACATAGCATTGGGCAAGAAGGGCTTTGAAAGAATATTTTAAGAGTAGTAAACAAAACGAAAGTTCAAGAAGTAGAAGACAATGGCGGACAAGAAGAGGAGTAGAGGAAGTCAAGACTCATGGTTCAAGAGGATTGCTCTTGTCTGCAGCTTCTAAAGTAAAGGTCACTAAAGCTCTCAATGCGATGGAAGATGATGGGGGCGGGAATATTTCACTAATATGGGCCGGCACGGAAAGCTGCCTCCAGAGTTATCCAGGAAAAAAAAAAAACAGGGAAAGGGAATATTCTAGCGCACTAACTGTTTTTTTTTTTATCAACAGTACCCACTTAACTAATAATCGTTGAAAAAGATTTAATATTAATTGGCGTGTGAATTATTTTAAGGATGTTTTCATCATAAAAAAATGAAAACGACAAGTATAGTAACCAAGTTTCCTGGCACGTAAACTACCTTGGTGCAGACAGGCAAGAAAAATACTGAAAGAGAACGCACGGCCAAATAAGGAAGCTTTCGACACCCGACAGAGATGAGGAAGAAGATTCAAACTAAAAAAACAAAAATAAATTAACTAATTAAATTAATTTATTGCAGTTTGGGCTGCATGTTTGAACGGTGTGAGGTGCAGCAGCTATGCAAACAAACACAGCAAAAGCCCAAAAAACGACAATTGTTGTTGTTGTGGTTTGGGCAACGTGGCCCAAACGGCGACGTTTGTAACGACAACAGCCTTTTGCAGCACCTATGCCGCTTGGGTCCCGGCCCAATCAGGAATAGTTTTAGGTCTCCGGTACACTTTTTTGAGTTCTGAAGATAAGAACGCGGCCACGTACACAATATAATTTTATTTTAACATTATTTTTTTTTATTATTATCGGTTTAAGTATTGGAGAATCCTTTATTCCACAATAAATTTAATTTTTTAGAAATATTAAAATCCGAACCTAAAACGCAACTCACACGCCTAGAACTAGTTTCACATACCATAAAAAGCTTGATTTCTATTAGAAGCTTTTTCTGACCTCATCACCTTCCGTTACTTTTCTCTGCACATAACTTTGCGTACCCGTGTGACCACGTCACAACAACGTATTTATTGAGAGCATTCTTGGATTTATTTATTTATTTACTTGAAAATAATTTTTTTTTAATAATTTTTTAGAAAATATATTATTTTTTAATGTTTGGTAGTGTAATGAAAAATAAGTTAAAAAATACTTTCCAGTATTTAGTTATGTCATGAAAAATAAGCTGAAAAATAACTTATTAATGTTTTATTTTTTTCAAGTTTATTAAAATAATGAGGAACAAATCTTACAACTTAGAATGCAGGTTTGACATGTCAGCTCGGGTTGATTCTTGTTATTTTTTAATTATTTTTAATTTTATCCTTTAATATTGAGTTGTGTAGAAAATGAGCTTCAAAATTTTTCTTTTAACTTTTTTTATGCATGTCACTTTATCTTTTTTGATTTAATTAATTTATTAACGTTATTTTTTATTTCCATAATGAAATTTGTTTGTTGGACTAAGTCTATAATCTGAATTATAATTTTTTTTATTTTCTTACTATACACAGAATAATAATAATAATAATTTTGGTCCGATACACACGACATAGAGTAAGCCATCCATGTGGTTGTGGTCTTCGAGCTTGTTTGGCTCTGCGGTTGAACCTGTATTTGACTAAATTTTAAAAATAAAAATTGTTAAAATTGAGTGCGGTTTGTATTTTTTGAATTGTTTTGATGTGCTGATATCAAAAATAATTTTTAAAAAATAAAAAAAATTATTAACATATATTTTAACATCAAAAATTATTTATAAAACAACTATTACTATACCACCAAACACGCTATTCGTGTTCGTCATATGCTTGTTACCAGACGTGCTAAAAGTGATGCATGTTCTTCCGTTAATCTATGTGTCTTGGACTCACTCACTCACTCACTCTAATGTAGGGGCCAAGCAACACCTCGTGTTCTGTGCTCCTCATTCTTTATTATAAAACTAATCATGATTAATCAGAGTTAGTTATCTTGTAATTTACACTACATATTTACAATTGTTTGATGCATAAAGAGAAGGCCTCCACAAGTCTCTGGCTGCTTTCATCGTGATGAACATAGCTTTTAGATTTGTTTTGGAATCTGATTTAAAAATAGTTTTGATTATTAATTTTTTGAATCAGTCCACTGATCAATGAATTAATTTATTTATTTTTATCTAAACATTAAAAGAAATATTCTTTAATATTAAATAGCTTGACTGTGGATGCTTGAGGTTTCTTTTCTTCCCCTTTTTTTTTCCCCCTTTTCTTTTTAATAAAGAGCACTCACTCGGGGTCATTTCCGTTTTACATTTGGAAATCCTTTTTTCGAGAATAATTGAAAGCTTGTTCGTGAGCAGGGAGGAGTTGTTTTTTATTTAAAAATATATTAAGATAATATAATTTTTATTCTTTAAAATTTAGTTTTTATATCTACGTATTAAAATATTTTAAAAATATATAAAATTATTTTAAAAAGAATTCAAAATCCAAACTCCCAGTGACACAGTAAACAAGGGAGAATAAAAAAAAGGAAAAGGGGCATGGAAATGCGTGAAGAAGCGTCGCGTCACTTTGCATTTGAAATGACGCGGATGGATTCTGATGAACGTAATTCTCGTGCCTGCCTTATGAATTTACTAAAATGCCACAAGTTTGCAGGGCTCCACTGTTTGCTTGGCCTCAAATCCCACAAGTTTCTGTCTTTTTCATTTTTGCCCTTTTTCTAAGCTAGTTGGAAAACAATTGTCTATTCAATCATATCAATAATAAATTGACCGAGGAATGATTTAGGTCCGTAATTGAGAATTAAAGTACCCAATTATCTTTATAATTTAATTTAATCTATTTCTATACTATTATTTTGATTTATTATATCTCCCAGTTATATTTTCTCTGTTGAATATATCCATTGATTAAAAAAAAAAAAAAATTATACTTAGTTTAAAACATGTAACATACTTGAAGAAGCTAACTTGCGCCACCAATTGAATAAAAAAAAACATAAAAAGTTTATGTTATAGAGAATTATTTTTATTGTTGTTAAACTTGATTTAATAGATTAATATTAAAATTTTCAACCCTTTTTTTTTTAATCTAAATCAAGTTTAAAATTAAATTATGTTAAATCTACTTTGATTTGACATTAACAATTAGGTAGGTTTAATAAAAAAAAAATCAGTTAACTCTATTCACCCTCCCAAACTAGCAACCCGGTTTATGAACTTCACTGGATCAAATTATTATTTTTTATTTTATTATATAACAGAAAATATAAAAATTATTTTATCATCAAACCAAAAAATCTAGTCAACCTCTGTGTACCGTGTTCGTCATTCTTTATTATGTTTATTTTACCGGCTCTAAAAGTGAATTGTTTGATAAGTTTAAAACTTTTAAAGTAAAGATAGAAAATCAATTAGAGAAAAAATATTTTTTTATGCTATAATTGAGGTGGTAAGTATGCTTTAATGAAATGAATGCATTTTTAGAATTGCATATATTATACATTAAGTAACATCTCCTTATTCATCACAATCTAATGGGATAGCGTGAAGAAAAAAATAAAACCTTAATAGATATGGTTAATGTAATATTAATTAGTTTTAGTTTGTATGAAGTAAAGCTTTGTATTATGCTTGTTATATATTTTTTTAATAGAGTTCTTTTATAAAAAATTAGATAAAATACCATAAAAATTTTGAAAGAATAAAAAACCTTCTTTACAATATTTTAAAGTATTTAAAGTGTGGGGATGTTTAACTAAAGTAAATATTCTAATTACTAAGAAAAGAAAAATAAGTCCTAAAATTATAGATTATATATTTGTTGGATATTATATGAATAATACTACTTATAGATTTTTATTTTTAAATCCTAGAATTGTAAACAATACAATTATTGAGTCACTGATGTGATTTTATTTGGAAATATTTTTCCAATAAAAAATAAATTATTTACACTTGTTTATGATAGTTCTTCTAAAATAGACATTGTTAATGATCCTGCTTGTAATAATTTTAGAAAGAATAACACGAGATAAAAGAGCAAAAGATTTTGCCTCGTTTATTGAATTCTAAACTAGACATCTATTGAAGCTTATTTTTTAAAAGAACTGGTAAAAGATAAAATGAATTCTTTATTTTCTATAAAAAAAAACCTGATTTTTTACTCATTTTCCACGAGGTTGCAAGACAATACGTTTAAACAAAAAGGAGTAAATGTTTTTTACACATGCTCTGGTTTTTAAAATCACTATAATTAGGCTATGGGTTGCTTTAGCTTCTTCTCACATATTAGAAATTCATTAAATGAATATTTAAATAGCCTTTTTAAATGGTGATTTAGAAGAAGAAATTTATATGGATCAATTGAAAGGTCATGTTATGCTTAGTCAAGAAAAGAAAGTTTGTAACCATCTAGGTGGTGACCCAGTGGTAAGAGATTGGGACCAAGAGGTTTGCTCCCTCTGTGGTTTTAGGTTCGAGTCCTGTTGTTGCTCATATATATGATGGCTACTGGAGGCTTACATGATCGTTAACTTCAGAACCCGTGGAATTAGTCGAGGTGCACGCAAGCTGGCCCGAATACCCATGTTAAACTAAAAAAAGAAAAGAAAAGAAAGTTTGTGATGTTATAAAATCTCTTTATGATTTAAAACAAGCTCCAAACATGGAAAATTTGATCAAATCATGTTATTTGATGGTTTTCAAACAAATATTATTGATAAATGTGTTTATATTAAACAAATTTAAAATGATTATGTGATTTTATATTTGTATGTTTATGATATTATGATTTTGGGTATTGATATTCAAGTTATAAATATTACTATATCTTTTTTGTCTAAAATTTTTGATATGAAGAATCTTGGTCCAATTAATGTTATTTTAGCCATTAAATTTTTGAAAAATAGCAATGGTTTTGTTATAACCCAAGCACATTACATTGAAAAAATATTAAAAAGGTTTAATTATTTTGAGGTGTTTTTTTTATTTAGTCATTTCAAACCTTCTGCCAAATTAAGCAAAGAATGATGGTAAAAGGGTGTCTTAATATAAATATTCACATATTAATGGATCTTTGTTGCGTCTAACCAATCATACTAGATTTAATATAGTATATACGGTTGGTAGATGGGGTAAATATACACACAATATATTCTAATTAACTGGAGTTCTTTAGAAAGGAGTTTTAAATATTTAAAAGGAACTTTTTAGTATGCACTTCATTGTACGGGTTTTCCTACTAAGATAGAGGTGATGCTAATTGCATTTGTGGTTTAAAAAAACAAAACCTGCTAATGATTATGTGTTTACTTTATATCATAATTTCTAGACCCGATCTGGTTCAAGACCCGGGTTTTAGCTTTTAACAGGGTCACCAGGTTGCTCGGATCAATTGGTTTTTTTTCAAATCAAAACGACGTCATTTTGATAAAAAAAACAAAAGTCAACAGGTTGCAACTGAATTTTTGTCCGGATCAATTGGGTCGTCGGGTCAACCCGCCAGATCACTACTAAAGATTTGGCATGCCAACGATTTATTCTAAAACATCATAGTTACTATGGTGATTCAAGTTGATAGTTATTAATATTAAATGTAGGTTGAAATCCTAGAGGTATCTAATATCTAATATATATCATTAAATGCTTACTTTTATCTTATTTATTATATATATTAATGAATAATTTTAAAACATTTGGGATAATGTTAGAATCTTGATTTAAAATTATAATCAATAATATTTTTTTAATAGTTAATATACTTCATTGACTTAGCCATTAATTCAGAATTTTGATGTTACTAAATAAAATTTAAATTGCTAATATTAATATAATTAATATTTAATTTTTTTAGTGGGCTAATATTTAGTATTGAATTAATTTATTTTATTTAAATATTTTAAATAACTGATATCTTTATCGAGTGTGTGTGTGTGTATATTTTGTCATAAATTTTTCTTGAAAAAAACTCTGGAATTTGTTTGCCTAATTCTTTCCATTTAATTTTCTAAAATTAGTTTTGAAAAAAAGAGGGTACTGTAGTGGGCATCTAGAGTACGGGCAGCACATTGGCACTGGGTAACGTGGGGGGCGTTTAGGTCCAAAGAAAATTGGATCCAAAAGCAATCGTTCAAAAGTGAAAAATCATTGAACATGCTTGACCCTGACCTTTGTGTATAAATACGAGTCTCCGAGAAGCATCGCAGAAGCAACCTAGAAGGTGCATTTCACAATCTGCCTGTGAATTTTGATGTCCTGATCCCTGGCTAGCCTCTGCATACAACAACCAACAACATCCATGGATGGTGCAAGCAAGAAAAGAAAACTTTTCCATGACGATCTTGATCATGAAGAAAATGAAGAAGAAAAGATAGAGGAATTCTTTGCTCTCATCAAGGGCATTCGCGAGGCCCGTGATCGACTAATGAATGTTTCAGATCCCGCATTGAAGCTTGAGATAGATACCAAGAACAACAAAATAAAACTTGAGGAAGAGACGAAGCAGTTTACTGTTTGGAAGCCCTCATTTCAACGTGAAGACTTCATGGAAGAGACTGAGATGATAAGAACCCTCCCAGCTGCAGTTGCTTCGGCCTTGGTGGATTCTTCTCAAAGAAAGGAAGTTACTGAGAAAGATGAGCATAAAGAGAGTTTAGACCTCAACCTTTCACTTTAGTGTTGATTTTAGTAACAGTTTGGAAGGTCCTGAGAAACCCAACTCCCTTGTTATTGAAGTGGCTGGTTGCATACGTATCAGAGAAGGTGAGAAGAAACACTACTCGTTGCTTTGTGCATAGCAGCACTATCTTATTGTAATTTAACATATTGATTGTATAATACATCCCGCCAGGAGTGACTGTTTTTTAATTCCAGCGAGCAAGATGGATTGTAAGAATGAAGTGGGATCTTCTTCTTCTTCTTCCCTTCTAATGTTTGATAATATCCTTAAATTTAAATCATCAAAGTTAAAAATGAATCAAATGATGTTGGTTTATGTTAAAATTAAAACAACTTAGTAATTATTTTCTTTTCTCATCTAATTTAATTAGATCGCGCGTGAAGTTTAAAACTGATAATGAAATTTGCTAGTTAAAAAGTTATATTTTCTTTAAACATGAGAGAATATAAATTTTAAATAACTATAGAACTAAGAAATTGAGGAAAACAAATGCTCTTGTCATAATAATAGCTAGCTAGCTAGCTAGATCTAATTGATTCCTCGTTGAATTTACTGTCTCTCTTCGTTTTCAGTTTAAAGGGGACTTCAAAAAAAGAATCAAGTTTCATGAATAAACTCGACTACTAAGCTTGTAAATATATTTATTTATTAATATAAAGTCTTTGTTTAATTTGCTGGAGTTTTCTACCATGTATAATTTGCTCGCTTGAACACTTGGGTTGTTCATCTTGTTTCCATAAGCTGTGCCTGGATTTTTTTTCAAATAAAAAAGGGCCGTCTCGATCGGAGATAAAAAGAGAAACATGCTGTGGCAATTTCTTCTATAATTGATTGCTTGCGACCCAGGAGTGAATCACAAGCTTGCTCTTGTTAGTTATCACGAGATTGGTGATACTTGCTAAGCCAGATACCGGGTTAAAATTTTTCGATTATAAAAAAATATTAAGGCAAAGTTAATGTTTTTAAAGAAA
>Ga0325411_1000691_pt1 | contig 36128 bp, 21 predicted proteins | sample PopdelMetagenome_13_FD_206181 | JGI IMG/M metagenome (GOLD analysis project Ga0325411, IMG submission 206181) | Populus deltoides microbial communities from Bellville, Georgia, United States - Xylem-PdIQD-R4 | ecosystem: Host-associated > Plants > Phyllosphere > Stem > Wood/Secondary xylem...
TTATGGGTTGCTGGTGGTTTAATTTGCAGTGCATTGACTTTGTCTTGAAAGATGGTTGCATTTGGGAAGAAGTTGAGACAGAACCAAATTGAAGAATGGCAACGGTATGCATTTATGATTTGAAGAAGAAGATTTTGACTTGCCCTAAAATTTATCATGCTGCTTATTAAGGTCACTATAATAGTATAACTGAGCTTACAATCTGAAAATTATTCTTCAGATACTATATAAATTATAAGTTGTTGAAGAAGAAAGTCAACAGATATTCACAGCAAATTCAAGTTGGAGCAGACAATCAACAAAATGTTCTTAAGGACTTCTCAATAATGCTTGATAATCAGGTTTTTCCTCTGATTTTATGTGTTAACATTGTATCTAGCGTTTCTCGCATAGGAATTTCAGTTAGAATTAGTTTATCCATGGATAATTGCTGATGATGACAGATTTTCATTTGCAAGTGCTATCAATCATTTCCTTAAGAATGTTTGAAGCTAAATTTCATTTTTTTCTGCCTACTTTTTGACAATTTCAGATTGAGAAGATTGTCATGTTTATGCTGGAACAAAAAGGACTGCTAGCAAGCAGATTGTCAATTCTTGGAGAACAGCATGACGCTCTTGTGGAGCAGTCAGATGGATCTAAAATATCTGAACTACGAGAAGCTTACAGGGCAGTAGGGCAGGATCTCTTAAGGCTTCTGTTTTTTGTTGAGATCAATGCTATTGGTTTGCGAAAGATTCTGAAGAAATTTGATAAGCGCTTTGGCTATAGGTTCACTGATTACTATGTGAAAACCCGAGCAAACCATCCCTATTCTCAGCTGCGGCAGGTCTTCAAGCATGTGGTGAGATGCCCAAATGAAATCAAAAAGTCCATCAACAAGTCTTGAGTCCATTAATTCCTCTGGAAATTTGTTTTGCTTGCGACGTTAGTTACATCTTTGTGTTATTTTGGTGCTTGATATGGAATAGTTGAATGTGCAGGGTGTTGGGGCTGTTGTTGGAGCTATATCACGCAATCTTGCAGATCTTCAAGATCAAGAGGGAAACTACATATCGATATATGATCAGCCTGCATTATCCCACCCGGTTTTCTCTCATATCCATACTAAATGCAATAGTATTGCTATCTTTTAATCTTTCTTGACACCATGTTTTATTTTCCTGGGGCTTTATGACCATACTTTATTGAATGGCATCTGATAATTTTTGGTGTGGAGAGGCAAAAAGATTTATATCAATCAAGAGAAATTAGCTCAGCTCCAAACAATTTAGCACATCTTGCTTAAGATATAATGTAATTTATTTGACTTTGAAGATGATCAACACCTAATCAGAAGGTAACAGATTTGACATCGAATACATTTTTCATCTTCTCTTGGTTGCTGGCCATGACTTTCCTAGTTTCCCTGTCATTGATTAAGCATGTTATAGAGTCTGTCTTGTTATTGATTCAGAATGTAATTTGCACATATTGAATTGGCATTTATGATAATTTTGCAGGATCCTGTCATTGATTCTATTAAAGCAGCGGTAAACAGGTTATCAAACTCAACAAATTTTCTAGAGTTTTTGGGAAAGCATGCGTTTATTTTTCAAGACGAGTCACCAACTCCATCTGAAGACCATCTTGCTGAGCAGAGATATCATTTCATGTCACTTCTCTTGAACTTGGTGAATACATTTCTATATATGGTCAACACATATATCATTGTCCCAACAGCAGATAACTACTCCCTACACCTTGGAGCAGCAGCAACTGTTTGTGGTGTCATTATTGGGTCGATGGCTGTTGCGCAGGTGTTCTCTTCAGTATACTTCAGTGCATGGTCAAATAGGTCATATCTGAGGCCACTTGTGTTTAGTAGCATCGTTCTTCTTGTGGGAAACACCTTATATGCACTGGCTTATGACCTTAATTCCATACCGGTCCTTCTGATCGGTCGACTTTTCTGTGGGTGAGTAATTTCGATCCTTGCATTGTTTAAGCAGTCAAGAGAACATTGGTCAAGTTTCTCTGTTGCGCTTAGCAATAAACATATTCAAACAGTTCAGGTATTGTAATGTAAAAGTTTTTATTTAAATTAAATTTTCTTTCTAACAACTTTTTTCTTTAGTGCCTTCTATATCTCACAATTTCTACATCAGAATGTGAAATATCACTGCAAGTTCCGCTTTTTAGCAGTTTTTTAGTGTTAGTGTAAAGGAAAGTCACACACTGCTTGTTACATTCAAATGATTCATTTATGTCGATCTATTAATTTAACCAATGAGGCGATGGGGTCATCATTTCAGGTTAGGCTCGGCAAGAGCTGTTAACAGACGTTACATCAGTGATTGTGTGCCGCTCAAATTGCGACTGAAAGCTTCAGCAGGCTTTGTCAGTGCAAGTGCACTAGGAATGGCATGCGGTCCAGCTCTTGCTTGCTTATTTCAAACCAATTTTAAGATATACAAACTTACATTTAACCAAGACACGTTACCTGGCTGGGTAATGGCTCTTTCATGGCTTGTCTATCTACTCTGGCTGTGGGTTTCTTTTAGAGAGCCTCCTCGGGAGAACAACAAGCTTTTTCCACGGGAATCTTATACTGGTTTGTCAACAAAATTGAATTTTCTATTCATTACATATTTTTATGATTTAGTCCACCCTCTAATTTTCATTCCAGGGGTATATCTTATTTGTTTCATTGCTACTTGGGGGCATTGCCACCTTTTTTTTTCATTGATCTGCACTTTGATCTACCAAGCGTTTATCTACTTTATTCAGTAAAACAATCCTCTGCGTTAGTTTGGTGCGTGTGTTTCGTTTGAAAAGGGCACTCTAGGCCCTAGGAGCTTACCGACATTTTCAATGTCTAAAATCTTATGCCCACTTCAGGAATGCAGCTAAGAACTTGATATTTTATACTGCAGGGCTCCCAGTACAAGATGCTGTAAAAATTGATTTTACCCAACCATTGCTTTTGAATTCAGAAGCTAAGCTTCAAGATAACAATGATGACCAAGAATTAGATGATGGTGAAGAAGATTCAGATGAAAACCATAAACCTGTCACTTCAATTGTGTCAGCATATCGATTACTTACACCATCTGTGAAGGTTCTATTTCTTTGTCTTGTTTGACTATTAACATAAGAGATCATAACGATGATTCTAACCTTTAGTAACGTTTATGGAGGAAATATAATCATAACAGTTAAGGTAGCATTATTGTTTTCTATTCTTTATTATCGAAAGTCTCAGATTTGTGTGAATCCTGCCATCACTTGCCAGGTTCAATTATTTATTTATTTTATGCTGAAATATGCAATGGAGATTTTAGTTGCTGAATCAAGTGTCGTCACCGGACATTACTTTATCTGGTCAACCACGAGTGTAGCATTTTTTCTTGCATTTCTGGGGCTAACAGTGCTTCCTGTGAATGTGATTGTTGGAAACTACATCAGCAACATGTTTGAAGAGAGGTAAACCCTTCAAAAGTGGAAAAAGTCCACTCTTTATGATCTTATGTTGTCTACTCTATCAGTATAAAGAAAAAAAAAGATAAAAGAAATATAAAAGAAATCGAGTTAGATAAGACATTTTGCACGGATTCATATACTTTACTCTTTGCTGACAATCCTCTATATACCGTTCGCGTTGTATAGAATTAGAATAGAACTGATTCAATTAAAGATCCAAGAGCTGATTGTTTAATGATGTGAACTCGCTTTGGCTCTGGTCTGCCTCTTTTTCTACTAAAAACTCAAAATATCATATGTGATGTACAGACGAGAACACGTGAATATAATAATTTCAAGTCATCCTGTCACAGGATAATGCACCATGCCTGTCGGTGATACAGGATGCAAAATTCATTCTATTTGCGCTAACATTTCATTCATAATTTTGATAACCTGGTTGCAGGCAAGTTCTGCTGGCATCTGAAATTATGGTGTTGATAGGTATACTCCTAAGCTTCCAAGTACTGACCCCTTATACAGTGCCTCAATATGTCAGCGCAGCACTTATCACATTCGTATCCGCTGAAGTCCTTGAAGGTAATTGTAACTAGAATGGAAAAGACATCGGATGTTGTCTATACTTCTTGTTGGGAGGAAAGGATAGCTACCACTGCCCTTTTGGTTGACTGTTTTCTTTTCCTTCTGAAATGTTAATATTTCATATGCTTGACCTGTCCACTTTAGATTTGGATAACACTTTCTTAAATTTGCTTCAAATGATTCAAGATCCCACTTTTTGGTGATATCCAGGTGTGAATTTATCACTTCTATCTCGGGTCATGTCATCGAGGCTTTCTCGTGGGACATATAATGGAGGGTTGCTTTCAACAGAAGCTGGGACCTTGGCTCGAGTAATCGCAGATGGAACAATAACTTTGTCTGGGTACCTGGGAGAGAATAGGCTCTTGAATGTCACCTTGGTTCCTTCACTCTTCATCTGTCTATCCTCCATTATTGCCACCTGCTTCACCTACAACTCTCTCTACTGATTCTCTTCCACTCTCTCATGTGCACATGTAACACAACATAATAATATGAATTTTCTTGACAATCAAATGCCAAATGCAGTTTGTTATAGTTTCTTAAGCCTCTGAGCATTCAATGCTTGGTGGAGGTATCCATATTATATTATGAACCAAGCTGCACAGAACTGTGATTTTTCAACATTTTACTTTTACAACTTGATTTCTTAAGATTTAAGCCGTTCATTTCCATCACAAACTGTCAATAACTTATGTTTCCAAATATGACAGAATATCCACCAGTCATGCATTAGTTATGGATTTTAGAGTTGCCAACACTAGCTAGTTCTTTAGCATGGATTACTTGTGTTATTCTGATGTTAGTACATATGAGGATGGTTACTACACATTGCCATAGCACATATACATCGATAAAAAGCTCTCACAAAATTGAAAACATCAAGATGTGTTGTTAAGCCATTTGGCGTGATTTCCTCGGACTCGTCCAAGAGTTTATCAATGGGAAATACTCGGTTGGATGATGATGTGATCGGTGGTGTATCAGAGGTAGGTCCTTGGTTGGAATTCTTAAGAGTTATACGATTTTAGTGGGAATGTGGGATCAGTGAATTGATTCTTGGTAATAGGAATCTGAAAAAAACGGTGAAAACTTTTTCGGATTGAGAGGAGAGTTAAGGTTGAAAATCTCAGCCCCTACTCTTCACACTTCGGAAATTTCAGGGACAATGTATCAGAGTTTTGAATGCTAAATCTCTGCTTGAAATTTCAAACTCTGAGTTACTGTTGGCGGAGTGAAGCTAAGATCCTGGACGATCACTATCTGGAACGGGACAAATTAACCAATGCAAAAGGGCTATGGATTTTTTGTACAAAGAGTATATTGTCAAGCAAAAGAGCAAAAGCCAGAGTGTCTAAAGATCAATAATGCTAGGGCAAACAAAGCCACGAAGTTAGATGTAAAAAAAGGGTGAAAATGCAGAGGGGATTGTTAATTTTTCTCTGCAAGTGTTTGTTCAATCTTGTTGCAGACATCTTTAAGCAATGGATTAAAGGGTTCAAGGTCAGTGATCCTGCAACAAAGCAACGATGCAAATGTCATCTGGAAAAGAGAAAAGAAGGTGCGCAGATGTTTCTTATGAAGTTGTTGATCGAACCATATTTTAAAAAGGGCAGCAATGGCTTGCGAAAATCCCAAAGAGGAAAAACCATATATTTACATGGTAAAAGCACGGATTGGCAGTTGCTTAAAACAGTGCTGCTACAAATCCAAAAGCCCTCCATTTCCTACAAACGATGCTCTAGTCAATCTACCCACACTCTGCCGCAGGTTGAATTAAGATAATTTTTAGAGAAGAATAGAATATGTAATTGCAAGTGTTGTTGTTTTTTTTTTTCTCATCAAGAAATATTTTATTTTAATTGTGAGGTGAAAATTTGAGACATGTTTTTAATAAAATCAATAATTATATGTGCAAATAAATATAATTTTTTTTTAACAATATCTTGTCACAGGGAGCTGTTCAATTATTCTCATTTATTTATATCCCATTATTTTTTTAACAACAGCAATAATTTATTTTATTGAAATAAAATAATATGCTAGTATAATTCCTCTGTTTTTTATTAAGTTTTTTCATCCTCAAAAAATTATATTTTTTTGTTGTATGTCCTTTACTTGATAAAAATTTAAAAAAAAACAATTCGAACAAAAATCAAACAAATTTTGGATGCTTTTAAATCAAAATAAGAAATGTGTCCCTCAAATTAAAATCATTTTATCTTGTTAATGCATTCCCTTTTTATCAAACTTTTTTATCAAATAATTTTTTAGACAATATTAGATAATAAAAGCAAGTTTAAATTATTATTTTTTATATAATTATGATGCAAATATATTAATAATATAAGAATAATACATTACTCATGTGTTGTTGTAGGGAATGTTTTTGTTAGTGTTATTAAACCTGCCCTACCCGCTTGGTCAACTTGAAGAACCTATTTTCCAAGTTCTTGTCTAATACGGGTTTCAAATTAAATATTTTTTGAGTTGATTTTATATGAATTGATTGACTAGATAAATCCAATCACAACTAAAGTGAACTATTCAAAACCTTGTTTAATCCTAACAAAATGGAGGCATTTTTTTTAGTTTTTTAATTTTAATATTAAAATATTAATATTTTGCATTGACCTAAGTTAAATCAAGTTAACTCATCAAATATATGGCTCGAGTCATAAACTTATTGTCTAATAACTTTATTATTTGAAATCTATTTTTTTATTTAATTACAAAATAATAAAAATAGACATTTATAAGAAACTAATCGAATAAAATTTTAAAAAAAAATCATATAGATTACATAAAAAGAGAGTTTGCTGAATACTATAATTTTATTCAAAAACAAAATTAAAATTACTTAGTAATAGCCTCCTTAAATGAGCCATGATCAAGACTTTATATTACTTGTTAAAAATTATTCCGATTTAATATGCTAAATTTGCTATACAAGTTATGAGACTAAAAAAGCCATATAAAAAATAAACCACAATAAAAGACTTAATTTTCAATAAGCTAAATTTTAAAAGATAAAATATATATATATATATATATATATATATATATATATAGACTTTGAGTGATAGTTATAAAACTCAATCTATGACCCAATTCAAGATTGAAGTTATAAGTTGAGCCAGTCAATTTAAAAAGGTATTATTTTGAGATTATATATATATATATATATATAAAGGTTAAAATGGTATTGTTGTGAAAAATAAGTGGGATTTAATTTAAAATTTTGACTAAAATAATCAAGTATTTAATTGATCTAATTAAGTTTAACTAAATTAATTTTTATTCAGTTCAATATAAAACTTAACCTAACCATATTTAGAAGAATCATCTTGTACAGTGAACATGCTTAATAACATTGCATAGGATTTATTTGGTCATTGTTATGTTGTGCTATACTTTGAATGTAGTATTATATTTATGTTATTTATGTCATGTCATAATGTGATGTAAGTAATTGAATTGTTTAGCAACAAAGTATGGTATTATATTGTAAGTAAATTTATTTTAGTAACATGAGCCCACATTTATTAGGTATTATTTACTATTGTTATAATTATTGATTATTTGATTTATCAAGTATTATTTAATATATTATTTATTATCGGTTATCAAATTTCTGTATTTTTTATATCAAATTATCAGATATTTTATTAAAAAAATTAAGTTGTTTGAACTAAAAATTCAATTAATTATCACATCAATTTTTTTCTCTTAGTATCTTGGATTTTGAGACTTGTTATTTTTAATATTTAAATGCTTTTTTTAAAAAAATTAACTACTATCAAATTTAATTTTAATATCCATTTCTAGTTATAATGTAGTTTGTGTGTTCCTTCATTAACTACAAGGATAAGACTATAAAAAATAAAATTTTCATAAATCTTTTAATTTCAACATAAATAACCTGATTTTGACTAGATTAAAAATAAAAATAAAAGGACTTGGTGATGCAGGCAGAAAGTAATTCATTGTTCATACTTAACTGTTACCAAGTATTTGTGCTTCGGAATCGTATCGTAATCGGAAAACTCATTTGTAGCCCGAGAAAACACCATGGCTAGGCCCTAGATGCACTGTACTATATATCTATATATATATATATATGCGCGTAAAATTTAACAAAAGATCCTTAAACGGTACGGTACTACTACTACTTCGATTTGTCGTCTGTTTAGAAAGAGAAAAAAGAAAACCCAAAACTGAAGCAAAAACAAAACAAAGATAGACATCCACCCAAAAAGAACGAAAACACGGTAAAAACATGTCAGCAGCAGACATACCAGAAGGAACTGTAAGGAACATACTAGAACAAGACACTCTCAAGTGGGTTTTTGTTGGAGGCAAAGGTGGTGTAGGCAAAACGACATGCAGTTCGATTCTTTCAATTCTCTTGGCTCAAGTCAGATCTTCTGTTTTAATCATATCTACTGATCCAGCTCATAATCTTAGTGATGTGTTTCAACAACGATTTACAAAGACTCCTACTTTGGTTAATGGGTTCAGCAATCTATATGCTATGGTAAAGTTTGGATCTTTTTTGGTTTCGTTATTGGGGGTTTGAAAGGATTTTTCTTTTCTTTTTGGATTTGAAGATGAGTAGTTGATGAATTTAATTCTTTTTTAATTTTTGATGTTTGGTTTCTGAAGAGCTCAGAAATTGAGCTTTTGTTGCGTGAAATATCCGTGTAGAATAAGTTTTGTTCTTTGATTCTTTTATTTTTAAAGAGCTGTCTTTGAAGAGGTTGGATTTTGAGTTTTTATTTTTTTTAATTGAATTGGGAAGTTGTTATATTGGCTGTTCATTTTGTGTTTCAGTATCTAATCGTGGCATCGTTTGGGCAATGCTGCTTTTTGCAGGAGGTGGATCCTAATGTTGAAAACGACGATATTGGAGGAAACGAAGGAATGGATTCTTTGTTTTCCGAGCTTTCGAATGCAATTCCTGGGATTGATGAGGCCATGAGTTTCGCCGAGATGTTGAAGTAGGAACTATTTTTCCATCGTCTTGACTATTTTGCAATGTTGAGGTGCATTAGTGGATCAGTAATCATTATGATCTTGTGGCTTAATTTTGATTGACTTTCGGGGTGGGAATTTTATGCTTATTTTCTTTTTAATTATTGAGGATTGTTCTGGAGTTTCTTCAGAGTTTGCAAAACTGAAAAAAGTTGAGATTTATGGTGTTATTAGTTTCAGGAATGTTCTTTTGTTTCAATTACAAGCACTGTTCAGGAGTTAACTTTAAGTGAATTTATTTGTCTGCAAGCTATAGTTGAGTTGAGTACTCATGCTAAAAAAACTAGGCTTCCTGCATGTTATTCGAGTTCTGCTGCACATTTTCGGTTTGTTGGTGTTATTTATTTGTTTCTCATTTGAATCTTTGATCAGAAAGTTCGGAGCAACTTCTTGAGATGGTCTTTTACAAAATTCAGTTTCTTATAGTTTTGTTTAAAATGTAAGCGAATGCATTGCATTGTTGTATGTGGAGCATTTTTCTGCCTTGCCTACACTGATATATTATTCCTGTCCTTGCCAAAGGGTTTGCTGGGTGACACAGGGTGATTACTCTCTCCGCAGCCTTTGCTTGACAAAGTAGTATCAACTTAATGTTTTCAATTATCAAGAATCTAATGCTTGCTGCTCAACTTATTTGTTTCGCAGGCTGGTACAAACGATGGGTTATTCCTGTATTGTATTCGATACAGCTCCAACTGGTCATACACTCCGGCTATTACAACTTCCTTCAACTTTGGAGAAGGGGCTTCAAAAGGTGATGTCTTTGAAAAGTAAATTTGGCGGCCTAATTAGTCAGGTATTTCATTCGTTGTTATCAAGTATTAGCTTTTTAATTCAAGTGGCGGGTCACATTTTTTGTTTGTCTTTGACTATATGAAAGCGGAAACAGCTATTTACTAGAGTTTATCTGTCTCTTTTCTTGCCAGGTGATGCATATGTAATAAGTTATTTCAAACTGTTCAGATGCCTGGTTTAACTGCTTTTTTACATTCCTATTTTAGCATGTTCTAAGAATTGAACTGTTGTGTTTCCTTTCCTTCCAACATCTGTTTCCCTTAGCTTAATGGCTAGGAGATAAAAATATGGTGCACTGTGACGTGTCGTGTTCTATTTTGGAAAATTTTGATCTTTGCAATTTATGATGATCTTTGTTGTTTGGGTTTCATAGTTGTTACTTATTATACAGTTTTGTATCCACAGGGCATTGATTATTTTCAGTGCTCCTTTCCTGTCTGCCACCATAGCATGAAAGTAATTGCTTCTGTGCCCTTCAGCTTTTATGTGATGTTTGAGTTGGGTGGTGGAATGAACATTCAATCTCCAATGTGCCAGTTCAATATTTGAGCCTTTGGCCTGTGCATGACAGCATGCTCATTTCTTGTTCGTTGCCGTCCTTTCATTCCCCTGGTTACTGTTCATACATTAGGCATGAATGGTGCGACCAAAAATATACTGAACCATCCATGATCAGTGGGCCAGCTATAGGAATGGCCTCAGATGGTAGTGGTAGGTTATACTCTTTCCTCTTCTCCCTTATTCTCTTCCTGGTATTTGAATGTTGAAGCTTTTGATTAAAGAGCTGAATCCAGAAATACTAGGTTTAGTTATCTGAGAAAGGAAGAAGAAGAAGAAAAGATATAATAGGATAGAAGAAGAAAAGATATCATGGGATTTACAGTTCCTCTTGCTTTAGATTTTGTGATTCTGTCAGCAGTCTTCTGTCACTATAGCTACTTGTCATTTGGAAGAAGAGTGTAGTGTGTTGTTCTTTCCATTTTGACCATTGATGTCTGAGAATAAATTTTAGCCTCTGATTGCAGGATCTCCCGTTCCCATGCAGTTGAGTGATATTAAGTTTCACACCTTTGTATCATTAATTCTCGTCACTTTTAATTATTAAAAATACAATGATGTACAATCGCCAAGTTTTGGAAATGTTTATGGCAGATGACTCGTCTATTTGGCCTTGATGATGAATTTGGCGAGGATGCAATCTTGGGAAGGCTTGAAAGCATGAAAGATGTGATTGAGAAAGTCAATAAGCAATTCAAAGACCCGGTAAGATCTTCCATCTGTGTGATTGCGTTTGTGTACATTTAATTGTTAATTATGCTATGTTTCAGTTGCAGTGTTTTTTTTTTGTTTGATTGTATATTTATACCTCATTTTATTTAGAGGATTGAAAGATTTCCACTAACTCATTATTGCTTTAGGGCTCTGGTAGATATTTGATGAAGGTGTCTGAAGTAATGGTAATAAAAAATTATTGGGTTTAGGATGTTCTTGTCATTATTGTCATTATCTCTCCTTGTTGTCTGGAATTTTTGTAATTATTGGCATATGGCAGTGTAGTGCTGTTAAATTGGATGGAAGACTGACTAAGTGTCTATTGTATCACATCATGGTTGCCTTGCATATAGTTATAGGGTATAACTATCTTTAACATGGCCATCTAATTGAATAATTTCTGGTCAGGGTTGGAACTACAGCATGCTTTAGGGGGAGCATGGCACCCCAAAAGTTTAAAATATTTTAATTTTGATCCTTAAATTTTCAAAATTTTCATAAGAGTTATGCATTCAACCCCTCCAAAAATAAAATAGTTGCTCTCCAACCTTGTAGTTTTTATGATCGCACCCCATTTAAAATTTTCTAGTTCCACCCCTGTTTCTGGTGTTTGGTTTTCTCTTGCTTTTAATGCTGATGACATAAGATACTGTAGATTTGCAAGTCTGGAAGCTATGACTTGCAAATATTCTTGATGGGCTGTATTCTCACTGAAATTTTCACTATATAGATGGTATTTTTGTTTTCCTGTTGAGCATTCCAGTTTCTTCTATCACTTTTGTATTTTTTTTTCATCCGACTTTATGCACTTGTGTTTCCTGCTTCCAGGACTTGACAACCTTTGTTTGTGTTTGCATTCCCGAGTTCCTCTCCCTTTATGAAACTGAGAGACTGGTTCAGGAGCTTGCCAAAGTTGAGATTGATACACATAATATTATCATTAATCAAGTCCTTTATGATGAAGAAGGTGTTATCATCGTCGCTTACCACCTCATTATGCTTTTCATATTCTTTCTTAGATAAATACTAGTTAACCATTGTTGGTTGGTGTTTTTATTCTAGATGTCGAATCCAAATTACTCAAAGCAAGAATGCGGATGCAAAAGAAGTACCTTGATCAGTTCTATATGTTGTATGATGACTTCAATATTACAAAACTTCCATTGTTGCCACAAGAGGTAAACTACTTATGCCCTAACCTTTAGGGCTTGCCAATGAACTTTTTTCCATAATTTGCAGAGCTTGCTTGGCAACTCCTCTTCTTTTTTTTTTCATGTTTTTAAAGCAAGCAAGTTAAACTGGCTTTAAAACAAGTTAGCTAATGTATATTTTTTTTTATTACCTTTTATATATTTCAGGATGAGCAAATATGCGAATTTTCCCCAAAAGTAGTTTATTTTCCATGAAATCCAATTTGTTTTTATATTAGTTTTTGTATTCGGGAGATTGAGGAGTGAATTTTGTCTTTCGTTTGGCTTCTTGCCTCTGTGATAACTTTTTTAATATATTTTATAAGTTAATCATCCATTTGATTAGCTAGATCTGACTTAATAGGTCACTGGAGTTGAATCTCTAAAAGCTTTTTCAAGAAACTTCATATCACCATGTCAACCTTCCACCAGCAGAGGTACTGTGGAAGATGTAGAACGAAGGATATCCACCCTAAAGCTTCAGTTGGAAGATACTGAAGCAGAACTAGACAGACATCGCAAAGGAAAGCAAAAGGTTTAAACTCCGCATGATCAGCCATTTTGTAAGAGTTATCAATTAGATTGCGTCCAGTCAGGTCATTTTGGGCTGATGGGAAGGAGAGTCAATGCTTTATTGAAGCTCTGTATGATGTTTTGGGCACATCAATGATTTATCAACTTTTTTTTTTTTTTGGTACCCTTACCTTACTACAGTGAGTGTAATTCAAGAAACCTGGCTAGTCGCATCTGCTGAGCTACTTGTGGATAAAATGATGGATGATAATGAAGAAAAGGAAAACGCAGACTAGTTTGGTAGAAATCTTAGGTGTCCCATTTCTTATGCACCAAAATAATCTGTAATTCAAAGTTTCAAGCTTGATGAAAGAAAACAACAAAAATGTAAATTTGGTTTCATACTTTTCCTGTTAGGCTGGTCATACAAAGGGGAGAGTTGAAGGTGGGTGGCTCCACTTCTTTCGATCTTATGTTTCAGAGATGAGATGCCAAATTTGCTGCTGTATACTTCGATGACCAAAGTGTTATTAATATATATATTTTTTTTTATTAATGTAAGTATTCGGGTTAGCTTGTGTGTACCTTGATTAATCTCATGAGATCTAAAATTAAAGACAATATAAGCTTTTAGTGGAAGTAAACTTCTTAGTCCTAAACTTTTATTACTGGACCATCTCCTAGATAATTTTAAATTGTTATTTATTATTACTAGGTGTGGTTTGTATTTCAAGTGAGCCAATTCATGTTAGGTTTTTTCTTTCTTTTCTTTTCTTTTTGTTAGGAGATGCATGGAAAATGGTGGGATTAGCTTGTCCTGTATGGTTAAGTTATCAAATTTTTTATGGTAAAAAAAACAACATTCAGGTGACATTATCTTTTTTTCCAGTGAAAAAATTAAATAAATTATGTGGGTTAGTCTAATATAACCTGATTAATTTAATAAGTTTAAAAATAACCAAGATGACCTTTAAAAACATAGTTTGATTAAAAAAAATTCAAGATATTTTTAAAATATAAAGATGGAAACATATCGGATTGATTCAAGTCAACCTGAATTAAACTGTTAAATATGTTACTCGACTCATAAAATTGAAATGATTTTCATAAAAAATAAATCAAAATAAATTATAAAACTTAATTCTCAATCAATTTAATATTGAAGGATAAAATTTAAAAAAAAATCAATTAAAAAAGAACAAAAAAAACAACTTGAGTTAACCTGGTTTAAATAGTCAAACTCGCGCAGATAATAAAACCAGAATAATCTTGCAAAAAACAAACCAAATAAGATTATAAAATTTAATTTCAAATTAATTAAATATTAAAAGAAAAAATTAAAAAAAATTAAGAAAAAAAATCAAGTTAATTAGCTTAAAATTTGAGTGCTTCATATTAAAAAAAAATGAGAAGATCTGAACCCATCCAAATCATATATTCAATAATTTGAAGCTTGTCCTTTGATTGTGTATTTTCGTGTAAGAAAATGCCTGGACAAGGATCATGGGGATGTGTTTTCCTCAACATAAAAATCAAACTTTTCACGAACCAGATATTTATTTTAATTATTTAAGGGATTTTGCTTAGTGTTCTGCAACTTGGTCCAAGGACCAGGTCATATGTTAGATAGATCAACCAGTATATTGCAAAATGGTTAAGATTTCAACTGAAGCTACCCTTTCAAAAGATGTTGAGATGGCCGAGTTGGTCTAAGGCGCCAGATTAAGGTTCTGGTCCGAAAGGGCGTGGGTTCAAATCCCACTCTCAACATTTCTTTTTTTTTTTTTATACGCCCCTTTGTTGTTTTCCCACATCACAATCTCTTCCTTTTTGAGAGCAGAAAAGCTTGCCTGCCAAGCTGACTGAGAATGGAGTCGTGGATTTAGTGATAGTTTCATCCTTCGCTTGATTGCTGATTAGAGACAACACGCCATGTTGTATGTAGGTCTCAGGAGTATTGCCAATCAGGTAAGCTATTTTTAAAATCATGCCCTAGGAAATGGAAAGCACGTCTTGAGGTGACAATTTGATTCATTAGCTATCCACATCGGCTCCAGAGGAATGGAGACTAGCGAAGCTAATTATCTCAATACACTAAAAGAATTTGCGTTTTTTTTTACAGTTTTGTATAAAAAACAATAAAGCATCTAAAAATACTTTTTTAATTGGTGAGAAATTATAATTCCAGTTCAAAACATTGTGATGGCTAAAACAAGGCCTCATGCCTTCATCCCCTTCCTAAATCTTAAAATGTGTTGAGAGGTTACAGACTCCTTTTTCTTGTTCCATCAATACATGTTGTGTGGGCCTCGAAAGCAGAGTTTTTATCACAGAATCGTTTAACATCAGTACAACGGGTTGTGGTTACCAAGCAATCAAAGCAGATCAATGCCCAGATAGTGCAGAATTTCTTTCTGGTAAATTGTGAATAAAACAGTTGTAACCTAACAACAGAGGACGTATCAAGGAAAATGTTGCCATTGGACTAGCAATGAGAACCCGTCCTGTGAAGTTGCCTCAAGGAACCTATATACAAGTTATACCACAGTTTCTCTGTGACATATTCCGGCAAATGCTCCGGAAAGGACAGAAAAGCGACTGATTTATCTTTCAAAGTGCTCCTTGAATGGTGTGGCTCTAAAATATCTACAAAACCTCCATTCCTTTCATGTAAATCACATTATCGGTCGCTTATTATGAAAATAGTACAGGAACATCAACAGAACATACATTTTGCCACTGGGGCATAAGAAGTAACAAGTTGAGGACGAAGTTAAAATCCCCATTCCCCTTTCTTTCTAAACCTTAAATTTCTTTCACATTAGTTCTTTAGTTTTGAGTTTCACAGATATGGCTTCAATCACTTATGATCTGAAAAGATACTATAACCAACCACATACTAACCACCGTGCAAGGTAGAGATAAAAACCACCACATCCTTCTCCTCCAAAGGCGTATCGAGCTGACCGCTAAGTTCCCAATCACAATCATTGACAAGAACTAAAACACCAGGTCTCCTGCATAACAAATCACAGTCTCAACTTAAGTGATGAAACTAATCGATACAAATAAGTCTTTAGCAAACGGAGTCAAGTTCCGATGCCTCTAATTAAACCAACCTCCATTTGCCTCATTTAGTGGTAAATTAGGCACAAGCTCACCAAGCAACAAAAAAAAGTAAAAGGCAAAGCTTCAAACTTACACAGAATCGTCTTTCATGAACATTTCTGGCCTCTCCTTGATCAGATTAGCACGAACCCACACAAGTAAATCTTTCATAGTTAACTGTGAAAAGCATAAATCCCAAAAACGATGATGTAGAGTAAGCACCACATTTTTTGTCTTATCAACTGCAATTTCATTCCTCGCTAAAATAAATTGAAATTAAAATTAATAATAATTCACCTCGTCTACTTCATTATTAGGGCTAACATCCACATTATGAATCTTCACTGAATCACAGAGAAGCTCAAGCCCACCACTGCATCACACGAATCAAAATTACTCACTCAAATCTATCCCATGATTTACTATGGAATAATAAATTCAATCAGAGAAACCTAAAGAATTCGGGGATATAAATTAGAATTTAAAGATACCCGAATTCAAGAGTGAGTTGCATGGTTCTTCAACGAATCTTTCTGCAAGAACCCTAGGGAGTGGTCGTCGTAGTAGTAGAGATTTCTTTCTTAAATTAAACAGGTTGCTGCTGTGCTGGCTATTTCCTTGCTGTTTTAACCCAATCCGCCTAGTTAATGGGCCTCGGCCCAACTACCTTTAGTCCTGGTTTTTGTACTTGATTTATAATGTTAATTTCACTAAAAAATTAAAAACATACATTTTCAATTTATTAAAAAATTGTATTTTAAAAGACACTAGTATTTTTTTTCTCCTATTTTTACCATGAAATATTCTTGGTTTTTTTTTATTAATCTCCATTATGTATTTATATAAAAACTTAAATTATTATATATACATTTTCAATTTATTAAATATCAACAACAAACATTCTAATAAAATAATGGTTAATAAAAGTTAAGAAATTGAGTCCTAGGTTTTTCAAACATGATAAACTGAGTTAATTTCACTAAAAAAAATTATTATTTAAGTTAAAGAGATTGATAAACTTAATTTTTATTTATAAAAACTCATCTAAGCTAATGTTCTACATGTTCTTTAATATTTTCTAAGAAGTTTAACTTTTGTTAAATATAATCTTGTTTTTAAATTGTTTAATTAATGGGCACTGTTTGTGTGGGGCAGTTGTGCTTTTTATTTTTTAAAATTATTTTTTTATATATTTATATTGATGTTAAAAATAAATTTTAAAAAATAAAAAATATATTTTAATATATTAAAAAAAAATTGAAGTGGTCGTAAGTGGGAAAAATCTTTTAAGTTACATTTGACTAGTATAACAAGAATACTATAGTTAGAGATACAAAATAAATATATCTATAAGATAATTTTTAAGTAAATTTTTATATTAAAAAAAAAAACTGAAGAGATTTATTATTCTATTTTTACTGCCTAACATGATGCCAACCGATATTTTCCCTGGTAATAAATAGATAATAAGATGGCGTAGCAATTTTGAATAAATACGCAGCCCGTGGCTGTTTAACTTAAATGCGAATCATTTCAAAGTAAATGGACAGTGAGCTACCTCAATGGACAGGGACAACCTCGAATTTAAAGGTAGTAATTGGGACGGGTGAGGTAGAACTGGTTTTGGTCAAGATCGTGGCAGCAACAATCTTAACTGTGCACTGAACAAGAGAATCAAAATGCATGACCAGCTGCTGCTGCAAGAATCCAAGGGAGAGGACGGGATCAAGAAAGAAGAAATGGGAATTTCTCACTCTCGTGAAGATGTTCAAGCAAGCCAACTAGAAGCCCGGATGGAGAGCCAAGAAGTGGCAGGAGGGTGCTGCAGCTTGTATTGGAGACGGTGGCAAGAGCTTTGCACTGCGACGCCTGCACCTGCTAAAACCTGCTTCTCTCGATTTACTGCTAAAGTAAAGTGCCAGTTAACTTCACACAAACACCTTTCATTTCATTAATTTCCAGAATATATGGGAATATGTTTTTTTAGCTATTTTCAAATTAAAGAAAAAGGCTCAAAGTCGCTATAGGGACAATTTCAAACACACGAATCACTAGCGTATAGCAGCGGAACCCAGTCCACTATCCACTCGCCATTTTCTCTCCTTGTACTCTTGATACAAAGACGCGAAACTTTCACCTTCGATACAAGATCTCCACCACACAAATTGTGATCCAACGGCCAACTATCCATCTACTGATATTTAACCTGCAACCCACGAAAACACGTACTCTGACAGCACACGGTCAGACACATCAAATTCTTATCCGGATGAACGGATAGGATAAAAAGAACTACTTTGAACAAAACAAATTATCACACATCAACAATACCCTCATTAGTCATTCCTATCATTTTTGTCTCTTCCTCTTAAGAACAACAGGCCCCTTCTTCGAAGGCGGTGTTTACTTTTGCAGTTTTGCGTTTTAAAAGGATTTTAAAAAAAATTATTTTTTTATTTTAAATTATTTTGATATATAACTATTATAAATTAAAAGAATATTATTTCTATAAATTAAAAAAAAAACATTTGCTACGAGCATTATTGGTGGCATCCGCATCTCCTGAGATCGAAATTATTCAAAAGAGTTTTCTTCATCTGGGTCTGATCCTATAACACTAGACAGAGAGTTAGATTCAAGTGAGCATTGTTAACTTTTAGATTCAACTAGTTGGAGAGCTGAGTCTCTCTGTGTCCTATTTTATTTTTCTTAGAGGTTTCGAAGCCATGGAGGCTTATAAGAAATGGGTCAGAAGGAATAAAGATTATGTTCACTCATTGGAGTCTCTTGCTAATGTAAGCCTAATCTCTCTATTCAGTTACATAATTTGATTGTCTTGGCTTGGGGGTTTTCTTCTTGGTTCTTTGTATTACCTTTCAGCTTAGACATCGAGAAAATCCTGGGAAAAAAAAAAAAAAAACTGGTCTTGAGATGTGTTTGGATATGAATTTGAGGTTATTGCATTTTGTTGCGACTGTTGAGTAGTGTTATCATGATTTTCATGGAGAAAATCGATTAAAGGACCTTCCTTTATGAAAATTCTTGCATATTTTGCTGCTTAGATTGTTTATATTATCCATCGTTGATGAGAGAAAATTGATCAGGGACAGGAAGTATGATAAGATATCAGCGGTGGTTTTGGATTCATCTATGTAATGAATTTGGTTTTTGTCGTAGCTGTTCCAGTTAAGAGTCTTTGTTTCATAGAATATTGTTCAGCCTCATTGATTGTTTTAATAGTTTGGATATTACCGATACTTGGCAGTGGCATAGAAATGTGATAATTTCTGGTGAATTTGTTGTGGATGTGCTGCATGTTTTTGAAAACTGTTTTCTGATATGGGTATTCAAAAAATTTGCACAGGGATTGACATGGCTTCTTCCTGAACGGTTTTCCGCCTCAGAGATAGGACCAGAAGCAGGTTTTGTGAAACTTTGGTAACTTTTGGCTATTTCTTGTTAGCTTGGGTTTCCCTTATTAAGTAACCTTGGAACATGGTGGGAATTATAAACAATTTTATACGTCAAGATTTATGTTTTCTGTTGCTCCCATCCTGAACCAATGAGAACTAGCAAGTCACACTCACGCAGCTGTATTAGGTTCAGTTTGGAGTTTTATTGCTTTCTCAGGCTCCATAAGTAAACAGCTAAAATCTCCAAATTTGAGTTCTGTTTAGCCTTGTTTTTTTTCATCTCACAAACCAAATGACGACTCCTTTATCTTTTTCTTTCTTTTTGTATTCATTTACATTGAAAAGTTAAAAATGCTGCTATATTGAGACAGTTACAAATTATCTGCAGTAACTGCAATCTTGGGCATTGTCACTGCTATAAATGAGCATATCATCGATACAACTCCAACCCAGATGCTTGCTGATCCCGTGAAGCCTGACTCCTTCCCATATTCATTGTGCATATCTGCTATAAAAGATTTGGAAACATTGGTTGAGGTTGCAGCTCAACATTATTATGGTGATGATAAGAAATGGAATTTCATTGCTGTTACAGAAGCTACGAAGTAAGCAACTTTATATTATTTGACTCTTATCTCATTCAGCTGGGCTTTTAGAATTGTACCGGCATGTTGATATTTCTGGATTCCTGTAACTCAGGGTGCTAGTTAGGCTGGCTTTGTTCCGGAATAGTGGATATAAGATGCTTCTGCATGGAGGAGAGACACCAAATATTGAAAAGCATTTGGGTTTCTCAAGCTCGCAGCATAATGGTGGGGGTTTCCAAAAGCACGGAGCCCACCTTGGCTCTAATGGACAGAACCCATGGAATCTAGAAGGAAGGGCATTGTCTGCACTGAGCAGGTTTGGAGAAAATGCCAGGATGGGTTCTGATCCAGTGTGGTTGCGCGGGGTTCAACATAAGCAAGCTATCATGGAGCCTCCACGTATAATCATTCTTAATAATTTTGTTTTGGGGCTAGATGAATAATATAGAATCTATAAGTCAACTCAAGTAATATTTGAAATTGTACCTTGACAGCTCAAATGATTGAGAGGCCATCGCTTTCCATGATTTTATCTGAGAAAGGTGTTCAGGGGGCATTATTTCTCATGGGAGAGGTCCTGTTCATTACAAGACCCCTTATTTATGTGTTGCTCATCCGAAAGTATGGAATTCGGTCGTGGATTCCTTGGTTTCTTTCTCTGGCTGTAGACACTATAGGAGCAGGCTTTTTAACACAGGTTACTAAATCAAGGGATTATCATCTTACCGCATCTGAACAGGATGAGGTTAGAGTTTTACAGAATTTTACTGTTTTCCAGTCCATCGTCGTCAGGATGATCGTGTCCGCACTTAATTTTTCATTCCTTTTTGTGAATGTAATACTCATTAATTGATGGATTTGATGCTAAAAGGATGTTGATGTTATGTTTGAATCAGTTGAAAAGAAGAAAATTGTTATGGGCGCTTTACCTTATGAGAGATCCATTCTTTAGCAAGTACACCAGGTAATGCTTTCTTTCCTAAGTTTCTTGCTAAGCTTTGCTGTTTCGTAGCGGCAATCTCTACAAGATAAAGTAATCTAAGATTCAACACTATTTTTGTTAATCGTTTCAGGCAAAGACTTCAAAGCACTGAAAAACTACTAGAACCCGTTCCCGTCATTGGGCTTCTAACAGGTGCGTGGTGTTTATTTCTTTTCAGTTTTACTTTTTTGTTGCATAATGTTTGCACCTTGATGATTGAGTTCGTTTCTGGAAAATTCATGTTTTTCATACAATTATCTTATGAACATTCAGCGAAAATTGTTGAGCTTGTTGTTGGTGCTCAGACTCGGTACACCTACATGTCTGGATCATAATGGACAGCGCAAGAAGTTGGATTTCCAAATTTTCTATGATTTTTAGGTGAAGTTATTTCCAAAGTAATAGGAATTTGTCCTATTTTGTTTTCTCAATAGTTTTTATTCTGGATGCAGTTACAAGTGTCAGATGACTGCCTCAAACTTGCATTGCTTTCATCTGTATCGTAAAAAATTCAACAAAATTTTGTAAAAAAAAAAATTAGCAGTGAATTTTTAAGTTATGTAATTTTGTTATATCCTCAAACGAATGCTTTGCTTACCTTATGAAGTTTGAAATACACTATGGATTTCGGGGGGAAAAGAAGAAATAGATTTATTTTCCATATTATGTAAGAGTAGCTATGATTCTGTGTGGTATTTGATGCTTTAGCATGGCCATGCACTCCACCACGCTTTCGAGTATTCTTGTTTTTCCTAGTATCTGTTGATTTGCTCATGTAAAGTGTTTAATTCTCCATAACTGGGTGAAAACTCCTGCTTCAACCCAAAAGGAGGGTCGTATCGTGATATCTATGTTACATCTACTGTCTTACAAAGGAAGTTCAAGTTTCCTAGTTTATTGTTAAAACCATTTATATGAAGTTAAAAGTAATAACACAACCCAACTTACACCAACCCAATTGGTGGGGAAAGAACGGTGGTGACGGGTTTTCATGCTTAAGAGTGAGTAGTATCTTAGTCGTTATGTTTTTTTAAAAAAAAATAAAATTAACAAGTCAGTTCTCTGTTTCGGAAGTTATATATAGAACGGTGGTGACGGGTTTTCAATCCTTGTTTGTAGTTCTCTTATTTACTATATCTTAACAATATGCATCTGCTTCTGCGATGCATTTGTTCTCATCAGACCTCGGTTGAAAAAGGCCCTTTCAGCCTGCACTTCAGTGTTCTTATTCCAGCTCCATTCCTTTGTAAACTCAAGACTGTAATCTTCATCCCTGAAACCCTTTAAACGAATACATACCTGTGTCCAGGGGTGTGGACTGTAATCTTCATCCTCCCAACGAATTAAATGCCCGTGTCTAGGGGTTCGGTGTTATTGGGAACTGACGGGAGAAAGGGAATTACCGAAACGTTTTCTTGGGACCTTGAGTCGTTTAAATGTTGAGGTCAAAAGATAAAATAGATTCCTTGAGTTGTAGTCTTCAACAAATATTTAATAAACAATATAAAAGTCAACGGTTATAAGTTAATACAAATTAGGAATTAAGGCTATACAAAGCGACGAGGGTAGCCGTACGTAGTTCTGGATCTAGTAGCCAATGACAGACTTTCACAAGAGATCACTGAAACCATCGGATTCGGAAACTGCAGCGAGCATATGATTTCTGATTTGAAATTCCTCGTGCGCACGTTGGTTTGATACAGGATTTGTGATTAGAATGTTTCCCAGGTCCTGTTTTTTCATTGAGGATGAAGGGCCAGAAATCAGAAACTTCTTCAGAGGGAGGCCACTGGCCATGGAGTTTCGGGACATGACCTGTGCCTCAACATCCATATTTGATTTTCCTTCAATGCATCCTAACTCGAGTTCTTCTCTGAAATCATTATCATAATCAATGGTTGTACTTTGAAGTATTCTTATAATCCAGGTGTAGTCCGTCGTCCCCTGGCCTGAATGATGATAAACAACTTTGTTTTCCCGGCAACGAAGCCAGCTTCCGATCTCAATCTTCCTTTCATTGATGGGAGCCTTGTGACTCTTCGACCCCCCTTGAACACACCCAGCCCATCTTATTGCATTTCAAACTTTCACAATGGGCCCTCATTCGATGAAAAAGCTGAGGAGAAAAATGTTGTCGTTTGTAGATAGTGTGACTTTATCGCAGCAGGTGATAGTCATTATCTAATGAGAAAGGCGATTGTTGAGCAAAAAAAATTAATTTTTTTCTATAGTTTTTTTTTTCTTACAGTAAAATTTAAAAAAAATATTTGTAAAAATTCTAGTGACTTGAATTGAAGAGTAAATAAACGTTATTTCCTTATTCATGTTTTTTTTTTTTGGAAGAAAACATGGCATTGTTTTTTTAGATAAACACTTATTATAATCAGGAGAATCAGTTTCAATGAGAAATGAAAAAACATTATGAATTGATATTTTTATCCACATGTATAAAATATATATTCTATTATTATCGATTATTAATGAAGCATTTGTTTTTTAGAAATTCTAGTTTAAGGTTGATTTGTAATTATTTATGAAGTAATTGTTAATGTTATTATAAAAAATTTTAATCATTTTGAAAACTATAGTATAAATGGATAATAATTTTTTTAAAATGATATTTTAAAAAAATAAATAAATAAATAAAAGTTATCAATAGACACCTTTATACCTGGAAGGATAAGTACACATGTCAAACTTAAAAAAAAAAAAGCTTAGGTTTTCATGATAGGACTGGAAATACAAAGCTTGCTTGTCTCGCTTTTTTATCTTTTAAAAGAGATGAAAAACATGTCATTCATTAATTTTTTTTAATACAATGGATAATGCATTGTCTATTTGTGAAGATAATACATCATTTTATAATTTAAATTGAGTTTTTGAATCCTATAAAACTAAATTTTAACTTATTTTAATCTAAAAACATCTCAAGATATCATAAAAACTTTTATAAAGCCATTTGCAAGTTTATAACACCATTCAATCTATCTAAAAATCATTAATTAAAATACAATTTATTGATCTGATCTACTTTTTTGAATATATTTAAATGGTAAAATAACATTCATTAAACTACCAGTCTCAAAACAAACTTATTAATATCAAGATTGATATTTTTGTGACTGGTATACTACCAATTGAAAACTTTTTATTTTTTCAATATTTTTTAGTGATTTTTTCTTTCACTTCTCACCATCCAAGGATTGAAACGTGACAAGAAATGAAGGGATGAAAATAAAAAGGGCTAAAATAAAAGGGGTAAACTTCTAGGAACAAATTTGTTTTTTCCATGGTCATTGAACAATAGATATGAAAAGGGAATTTATCCTGTCCTTGTTCTTTTATTTTTCTAAACTATAACCTAAAATCTTATTTCTCAACACCCATATTTAATTTAACATTAAAATATTATCCTGGCTATTTTTTAAGATGATGGCATGTTATGAATGGATTTATTCCATGTATTATCATTGTTAAGATTAAAGTGAAGTTTTCTACAATAATAAAAAAAAAAAAAAAACAAAAGAAAGAGACCAACCAGGTCAATTTGTTTGTTCCAAGAATAATAAATAAGATAAAATAAAATCAATGACACACCAAGAATAATAAAAATATCTCGATTTAATATTCTTCTCCTATTTATTTATTTGTTCCAATTTAAATATCATAAAATTTATCATATAGTACTATAAATAACATGAAACCGTAGGATCACAGTTGCTCGGGCACATACATGTAAGGATTCATCAGCCTCTGTCGGAAGTATTGTATGAACCTTCTATTTTTATTTTTTTTTGCTCGCCTGAGCTAATAATCCAAGACATGAAAGGTGTTTAATTTTGAAGTGGTCCAAACCGCATTCCCCCCCCCCCCACAAGAAAGACCCAGAAGATATTTTACTTTAATCTACTGACGTGTTGCATTGGCATTGGTTGGTAGTGGTAGGGCACAAGGCAAAAGTTTGTGCTGGTGTTAAAGTTTTATAGTGGGGTTCATGTACCACAGACAAGGGATCCATCCATTGTAGGGGTCCCCTAAACTGAAAACAAAGACCAGTAAGGGCAAGTGCGTCTATGACCATACCCCAACCCCATTGTGGCCTCCTCAAGGTAGTGGGGTCCCTCATCACAAATAGATGAGGCCATGTGGGTCCCCTCCCGTCCCCTCCCCCTGGTGACCGGTGAGACCTCCTTCATTATAGCTTAGACCGGTGAAGATGGTGGGTTCCACCCACCATCCAACTGGTCCACCCCCATTGCATGGTGGGCTTGGGTCCACTTGTCGAAGAATCCACACCTTCAAGGTAGAGGGCTCTTCTCTTATTTGTGGTAGGGTCCATCAAAAGGTTATCAGATGAAATCTGAAACGTCAGATGACAGATGGATATCGGGGCCCGCTCAAATAGTGAAGGCCGTACATTACAAGATGGGTACCCAGACTTTGCCGCTGGGTCCCCACAGTAACATGTTTTTTTTTAAAATTTTATTCCTGTAAAGCAATGAAACCAAATTAACCTTTAAAATTGTGATCAAAGTAAAGACTTATCTAGCTATACTATATTGCAAAAACAAACAGATTAAATTTGTGTCGTGTATTAAGATATTTTTTATTTAAATATATCAAAATCATTCAAAAAAAACATCTAAAAATATCAATTGAATATCTTTTAAAATAAAAACACTTTAAAAAATATTTAAAAAGAACAAGGTACATCATCAAAAACAAAGTTTACCGGTGGCAAAATGAATGAGGCGGCCATCCTTCAAGTTTCAAGAGACCTAACTCACTGTTTACCGGTGGCCTGCGTCCCCACTGTATGCACAGCTTGAAGCCCTGAAACCATCGGCGTTACCTAAATGAATGATCTCAAATCTTCCTCAACCAATAACTCCTGTGCTGTCTGGGGCCACGTGTAGCCATGGCCCACTTTGCTACGCCTATTTTTGCTAGGAGACCAATGACCATGCCAGCTCAATCTCATTGTGCTCTCGTGGTATCAAACTAATTTATTATGCGGCAGTGTTGCGAGGAACAGTCGTCAACTTTGAATCCATGTTAGAGAACCAGTTGTGATATTACAGTTTAATTATATTTTTTTTAAAAAAAAAATTGAAGTTTGAGTTAATTTTTTATTTTAATATTAAAAAATAAAAAACTATTTAAATATATTTTCGAATAAAAATACATTGACTTTCCAAACATCACTAACTAGTTTTCTATGATTATGATCTGACATTGGAAATTGGTTGTTAACATCGGTTAAAAATTACTGAATAATTATTAGCGTATATCATCAACAGATAAACTAGTTTAGTGTTAAAAATTATTGAAAATTCAATGTTCTTCGGAAATTTTTAAAAATAATTTTCTCTTAAATCTCATTTATTGAATGAATTAATTCTCAAAAATTAATGATTGACATTTTATGGAAATTGATTTAAAAAAATGTGTTTTATTGGTATAAAAACAGCATTACTCTCAAAATAAAATAAAATCCCTCACACATAACGAACGGTAGGTTTGAAAAACATGTGTAGAATGAATGCAGCACGTGTTGAATTTTGGGTCTTCAGCTCTTAGAAACCAAACCAGCTAACGTGGCGCCATATTACTGGTCCAATGAGGATTTATTTTGCGCGTTGTAACTCGTAACAACTCCCGGTCATAAATCCTCAAAGTAGATGTGATTAAAGAGATTTGTTTTCTCTTTATTTTAATACTTTAAAGTTCAAACCTTATTATTATTAATATCTAAAAGAATTTGTTTTTCAATATACTTTATCTTAAAAAAATTAATCTCGTTTAATATATATATATATATATATATATAGATTTATTGAAAAAACACTTTTAATTATTATCATTAAAGGAGAAATAAATCTCTTAGCTCCAGGACGGGACCAAACAAAATTGCAAAGGCTAGATTCCCAGTTAATTGTGGTTTTAATCAGCACAGTAAAAGCGGGGCAGCATCTAATTAAAACAGCCTCGACCCCTCCTTGAGGGGGTCCATGGTGCCAACCCTGCATACACAGAAAAGTTCTGGTCTAAAGTTCTTATTTCCTGCACATGTTTCAAAGCCACGTTGTTGTTTTTAAAAAAAGAAAATCTAAAAAAATGCTAAAACTTAAATTTTAATGGTTTTAGCTCTAAAATATTAAATTATTTAAGAGGGGTAGGGAGAAAAACAATTGCGAGGGACTGCCAGCCTCCCCTAGCTCCGCCCAGGGTTGTTTGCGTGGTAAAATTTAATCAACGCAGTTATTTTTCCATTCCTGATACAAGCAAGTAAAAACTCCTTTGGACTTTCATAGTCCATTGTTTAGTAAAAAATTTACCAAGTTCTTTATTATAGCTCAACTATAGTGTTCAATATAAATTTAATTGCTAAATAAAATGTTATCAGCGAATTGAATTCGTTTTATTTCCTATATTATCCCTTAAAAGAAGAGTGATAAAAGAAAGATAGGAATATCGCTACTAGAATTTTTAGATTTATCAAATAGATTTTCTATCAGTACTTATACTCACAATTCATTGGCATGAAACTTGCCCACATGATCACGGGTGGAAATAATCAATCAAAAAAACTCTTGTCAATGATTTATGATCTGTCGGTAATAAATTTACAGATGAATTTACTGACAAACAAAACACGCAAAAAAAAAAATTTACCCGTTTTGTTTTGTCGGTACTTCTATCGTTAAATATAACATATCACCAATAAAAAAATCATATGTTATTTCATCAGTGATATTTTTCATGTTGCGATATATCTGTCGATTAACTTAACATGTAATTGTCAAATAAACCATAAATTATTTCTTTAGTAAGTAAATAATGGTACTGCAATAATTTTTTTTCTGCTCTCTAAAATATATTGACGAACTATGTCTGTTGGTAACCTTGTCAATATTAATTTAAAAATATATATTTTAAAAAATATACTAAAAAATAGAAAAAAAATAAATTAATATAAAATTTAAATATTTATAAGTTCAAATACAATTAATCCAAAATAGAGACGTTGTAGGAGGAAGTGGGTTTACGCCTAAAACATGAGGCGAATAAGAGGGAACACATATACCACTCATATGTGATCTCATCTTCAGTACCAATCAGGGAAGTTCAGCCGTTTCAGCAATGAGTCATTTATAATCAGCAATAAGATGGGTTATTTGATCTTTAACTTATTGGTCCGAAATCTCCTTGAATTCTGGAGTTTGAGCGCTCAGAATCGATTATGAGCATCAAATGATTGAAACACTACGCAAGTGTGTACTTATCGATAATAAACATTAATCGATTATAAGCATAAAAAAAATTAGAAACCCACCAATTATCATTGACTACCTTCTTTGTTTGTTAGTGATTCAATGTATACTGGTCAGTAATAAACAATATAAATAAAAAGTAAACAACACCTTAACTCTTGAAAAAATATCGAAGCACAATAACCATTAACCATAGGCGACTCAGCATGTTTTCTTAATTATTTTTATACAATCTTTAAAATTTAATTCTATTTAAAATTTAATTATTAACATTCAACTAATTAAATTCAGAATGTTACGAACAACCTGTTAAAGAAATCTACATAGCGTGCAAGGCGCAATCCGTAAGTTGTGTTCTAGAAGAGGCTCGATTAAAATTCAAAATGGATTGATTTTGTGGGCAACTAGCTTGCTCGCATCTTCATTGTGAATAATGAAGGGCTTTGAGGATCCTGTGCAATTCAAACTGGGTTGGGATGGGACTTGGGAGCAGAGCAGCATCGATTTAGCAATCCATCCACCACTCAACTATTCTGGTAACTTTTCTTGAGAATGGGCACTGAAGAAGAACCATGAGGGAGCATAGACTGGCAGAATCCTTCACTTTGATTAAAAAGGAAAGATGGAAGCTTGAAACCAATTGGAAGATGGCACCACTAAAGAAAATTCAAAACACAAAAAAGTACCGCAAGCGTACAAGGGTTATATGATTTGGTGTTTGTCCTCCTTGGAGACGTTTCTCACCACATTTGACACCACCAATTAATTAATAGTATGTTGAAAGAGGGGTACAAATTGTTTTTTAAAATATTTTTTATTTTTTAAATCAATGTATTTAAATAATTAAAGAATATTAATCTAAAACTATAAAAAAATATATATATATATATTTTTTCAGAATCACATTTATACCGCAAACCAATTTATAAACCGATAACATCACGATCCTTTTATAAATGGGACCTACCATATATCATCATCTCCTGTGTCCAACTCTTTTCGGTGATTGGCAGGTAACCGTAGATCTCCCCTATCAAATGCTAGGCCCTTCACAAATCACCATGCAATAAAACCTGCTTTTCTATGCCTATATATAACCCATTTCTTAGCTCTCCGAACCTGTTATTACCAGGTACAAACCCCCCTATGTATCGGTCCTTCAATTCTCACTTTCTTTTTTGGGTTTCTCTTTTTTTTCCTCAGCGACAGGCCTCTCCTTGAGGCACCCGTACAAAAGCAAGATCTTGGAGAAGAAGAGAGCATGACAACCGCTGATCTTAGAATCAACAGCGGAGAATTACGAAACATTCGAGGAGGTCCCACAAACAAGAAGAACAACAACGACATGTCGGCAGCACCCAAGGAAGAGCCATGCACAGAGGACAGATCACCTACACCACCATTAGCGGTCGTGCCGTTCGCAGCAATCCCCATGCCACTAACCACAGTAACCCCACCAAAACGAGCATCAACCAAAGACCGACACACCAAGGTGGAGGGTCGTGGCAGAAGGATCCGAATGCCCGCAACATGTGCTGCCCGGATCTTTCAACTAACCAGAGAATTAGGCCATAAATCAGACGGTGAAACGATCAGGTGGTTGCTTGAACATGCCGAGCCTGCGATAATTGCAGCTACAGGAACTGGCACTGTACCTGCTATCGCCATGTCTGTTAATGGAACCCTCAAAATCCCGACAACAACTAGCTCCAGCGCCGAACCTGACGAACCGAACGCTAAAAAGAAGCGCAAACGACCCGCTAATAGCGAGTACGTTGATGTCAACGACAGCGTATCGGTATCAGCTTCTCTCGCTCCCATAACGACGCGACCGCGACAGCCGCCACAGCCGCAGAAGCAACAAACAGTCGCGGCAGTACCACAGGGTTTGGTGCCCATGTGGGCCATACCATCAAACACTGTCGTTCCAGGGGCTTTTTTCATGGTACCGTCCATGCCAGGACCGTCTAACCAGCCCCAGATACTTACGTTCCCAGCTGCAGCTAGCCCTCTCATAAATATTTCTCCCAGGCCAATTTCATCTTTCGTGTCTTCCATGCAATCTAATATAGCTGTGGCTCTGCCCGTTTCTGGTTCAAAACCTGGTAAGGGTATTTCAAGGACGGCACCAAGTTCAAGCTCAGCTCATACTATTCGGACTACAAGTACAACTACTAATAGCACTCCTCACATGCTTAGAGACTTCTCTTTAGAGATTTATGACAAACAAGAGTTACAGTTCATGTCTCGGTCTTCAAAGCAATGACAAAAATTGAAGGATTTCATTGGTGGATTTTTTGGGTTCCAATCCATTCTGTGGCGTCCGCCATTAACAAGTTTATTCGAGCTCAGGATTACGTATTTCTTAAGCTTCAAAAAAATAAAGGGGGGGTTAATTCGTGGATGGGGGTGAGAGCACGTGCTCACGTGAGGGTGTTTTAAAGTTGTGCACGTGTAAAGTAGTGTCAGAGCAGGCGGAGAATAGGGTCCACATTAATGGTGGGTCAGCAGTAACCACTTGCAAATAAGAGGAGACTAGAGGGGGTCCACATTTTTTGTGGTATTTGTAAGTTATTAGGGTTAAAATCTAAACTTAGGTTTTTTTTAAAAAAATAAAACTATCATAAATTTCTTTTTTCTTTTTTTGGAAGAAAGCTTCCAATGCTCTGACGGAAAAAATACCGAAAAGATGAATCAGCAGCCGTGTGGAGAGGGGAAAAGGAAAAAAGACTTGGGCACCGTGGACCGTGCAATGCAAAAAAGACGGGCACTTGTTTTCGTTAGAACATCATGATCGGTTCATCATGTGACGTGGGCGCGGGTCCCGAAGAGGCAATGGGGTCCGAATGGGACCGTTTCTTTTCTTGCATTGTTTGCAAAGCGGCCGCTTGTCCCTACTACGGGGTGGTTCGGTGGTCCGATCGAGAGTGGGGATTGACTGGAACGACAACACGTGGCCTTCATTATCTGTAACTGTGGGGTCCTTCCCTTTAGTTCTGACACGTGGGCCCTTGGTTTTATTTTAATTTTTAACTGGGCCCCTCGTTCTGGTTGGACTGGTGATGAATCTGATGACGTATCTGATGCTCCTTTTGTTTATAATGTTGAAGTTTGGTTACAAGCAATTGTAAATGGACCGTGTACCATGTTAGTTTTATCTCATTAATTGATTATCAGTCAAAGTGATCTTCAGTCTCATTTTTTAAATTTTGCGGACCAGATAATTTTTTTTTACGCAAAAAAAAAAAAAAAAACTTAAATAAAAAAAATAAAAAATAAACAAAGAACATTGATTCAACACGGTTAGGTGTTAATCTTAATTAACTTGGTATAATTATTACTTGGATGTTGAGATTTTAATAACTTTTTTTAAAAAAATTAATTGATTCTGTAAAATTTAAATTAAAATATATATAAAAATTAAACCAAATATATAATGAATTAAAAAAAAACAAATTGATTTTTATTTTGTAGTTTAACAAGGTAAACCCGTGACTTAAATTATTAACTATATTGGGTTAAATAATTTAAAAATAATATATATATTTTACCTAGATATATGAAGAAAAACATAGATTTTTTTTAAAGATAAAAATTAAATGGTGAAATTAAAAAATAAAAGATTATAAATACATGATAAACAAAATAGAGAATTTAAAAAATAAAAATAAAAAGAAGTCAGCTGCGGATTCATGGGCCTTGAAAAGAAAGAGCTTAGGTCAACGCGCATACTCAGATTTTTTTTTTTTTTTGTATGTGGCTACATCTGTTGTATTTTTTTTTTTTTGTTGTGTGAAAAACACAAGATAGAATTCAAGTAGTCTACTCTTGTCTAGTTTTCGACCACCTGCGGCAGTTGAAAAATGATGAGCTGGTTTTTTCAGTTAAAAATTTATTTTTTTGATTTATTTATATCTAAAAACACATAAAAAACAACCTTATAACATCAAAAAAGTAATTTATCAAGATAGAAAATCCAAAAAACAAGCCAGCATCACAAAATCAAACTGGAGAAAATTCTCTTTCCTGGCTTCAATTTATTTATTCATGCAATATCACATTGTTTTTCTATGCCTAATCGGCTTTTTTAATTGCAATAATTTCCATTGGGAGTTGTTGCTCTATAGTCTACTACACCATGGAACATGATGGGAATGGTGGAGCCCAAATCCCACCACAAGTCCACCCATGATAATGAGAAAACAGGGTCCATTTGGAAAGTGGTTTTTCCCTGATAATGATTCTTTTGTGGAAAACAATCAACCATGATTCGTGGATGGGGCAATTCTTAACTGTGCTTCTGGATCAGCTTCCTTTATTTTGTTTTTTTTTAAAAATTTTATTTCTCAAGGAACCGAATTTAGGATCTGTGAAGAAAATAATAATAATAATTATCATTATTTTATGATTCCAGTGACCCAGACAGCCTCTCTTTCTGATGAGCATTCGACGTTGATTTGGATGCAGTTCCAACTTGTTCGGGTCTCATCCTCGTGAGATTTTATTTTTACATATATATACTCATAACTTCATGAAGTTTAAAAATAATTGAAATGAATCAAATCTCCATAGTAAGAAAGCTGATATATCTGGCAAGGCAACACTAAAAAACTATACACTATAATATTTATTCCAGTTGCTCATTGAATATTCTGGATGTTATTATATCTCTAGGTAAATATTGGATAACGGCATAAGGCATGATACAATAGGAGCCTAAGAATTTTCTTTTCATTTATTGGGGCTAGAGCAATTAGAAATTTTTATGGGATTCAATCATATTTTATTAGTTATTCTTTGACCCATTTAAAAAAATAAGATAAAAAATATTTTAAATGAATATATTTTTATTTTTTTAGATCATGAGTTTTATCTTATTTTTTAAAAATAAACTCAAAAAATAAATAATTAAATCACTCATTAAAACTATAAAATTTCTCCGACCAACAACTACCATGTAAATTAAAACAAAACCAACCAATTATTTAGTAGGAAGATCGAATGGTAAGACCATGAGATTAAGGGGTTTGCCCTCCCTGTGATCTCAGGTTCGAGCCTTATGATTGCTAATATGAGGGTCATTGAATGCTTACATGATTGTTAACTTCAGGGTTTATGAGATTAATTAAGATGTGAGCAAGCTAATCTGGACACCCACATTAATTAAAAAAAAAAAACCAACAAATGTCCCGTGATATGCTCATCCTCTTCGACTAAAAATCGAATAACATCAACCGTTGGCTAATACTTGTCAGCTAATCAATCCAAGAGCATGGTGACAAAAAGAAAGAAAGAGACATGTGTTTAGTATGATGGTTCATGATTTTTTAAAAAATATTTTCTATTTAAAAATAATTTTTTAATTTTTAATTTCAATAGATTAAGATTAATAAAAAATTTTTAAAAAATTTATTTAATATTATTAATAATAAATATATTTTTAAAACAAACCTAAATACAAACAGCATGAAAGGCGGGGTCCTCGATTGATAGCAAACGAACGAGGGACAAGATGTTGTAGGCTAAAATGTCTTATATGGGCCTTCTCTTCTGACTACCGTGAAGACTGTAACCAATTGTGGGCTACACTACGATGGTCTATGGCCTATTCTCTATCCATCGGAAAGCCAGACACCCCGGAGGAGGGGGTCCACGTACACAGCTTCAGGTCGCAGTTCAGGCGTGATGTGAATGCGATGCGCCGGAAAGATAGGCTGCCATCAAGTGTCGCGCGGGCTTTTCCTCTCGTTCCCATCTCACCTTTTAAAAAATTAAAAAAAAAAGAGCTACAAAGATGATGATTTAATTTTGATCCGATCATGGATTGATTTATGAATTCAACTCTATTAAATAAAATCAACTCCAGAATCAACTCTTTAAAATTAATTAACAGGTAATTAAATTAACCTCGGAGGCCAAAGCCACGTTTAAAAGCTCTCGTCTCAAAACATGGCGGAGAATAAGGCACGGTTCATTCACATTTGCTGTGGAGCGTGGGAGTTGAGGTTGCTTGTGTTTTTAATGCCGGCATGCTTGTCACCATTAAAAATATCACGACTTGGGTATGGTCGATGGGTCCCATTCACCACCACGACAGCGCCACCACCGGATCTTCTAAATCAGTGGGGGCCTTAAGCTTAGAAATGGACCAGCCTCACGGAAAGATAAAAAAAGGGGATAATTAATGGGTGGCCTACCGCCCTTTCCTCGAGTCCTTACTTTTTCTGGCCCATCAAAGGGCGGGGCCCACGTCAAAGTTTCCGTGTGATGACATTGGAAGAGTCCAGGTGCCACGTCATAATGTAACGAGAGCTCATTATTAATTAACATTAGCAATTAAAATTAAATTAAATTGTTAGTTATAATAAGAAAAAAACTAAAATAGATCAATTTTATTTTTCCTCGCCGGTTTTTATGTTCCAGTCCCCAATTTATTTTTGTCACGTTCTAGTCCTTGGATGTCAAGAAACAGGAGAAGAAGTTGTTCAAGCATATTTTGGCCAAAACAAGCTTGATCTTTATGTCGCCGAGTTCATCTTAAAAACAGAATTCAATGAAAGTGGTATTGTGGTTTAAACATGCTAGAAAAAGGTAGATTATAGATGTAAAGTTTTTTTTTTTTCTCTATTAGGTGTTTTCATGATTAAATAGTATTTTAGGATTAGAAAAAAGATTGTCAATTTCATTTCGGTAGCTATTTTGTTTTTTTAATTGGAATGAAATGTTTCAGTTTTGTAATATTTCGGCGTGCCGTTTCGGGGTTGTACTGTTCATATATATATATATATATATATATTCAACAAACATAATTCAAATTTAAGATAAATTAATTATAAATTATGCAATATAAACACAATGCCAAACAAATATAATTTTAAAATTTAAAATATTTTTAAATAGTCAAGATTAAATAGATCTTTAACTTAAAGTAATTCAACTTAAATAAAATATCAAAATATTATGAAAGTAAAATGTTTCAACACAAATATTTTAAATATAAAGTTATGTCACTATTATCAAGACTAATGGAATCTAAAGCATCCCTTATTTTGCTCAAATTCCTACAAAGTATAAACTTAAAAAAAAAACATGAATATAAACCATATATATTAGTGATAAATCTAATTTTAAAAAATTAATATCATTGTTAATGAAAGTAGTAATAATAATTTTCAATATTATTATTAATATCATTGTTATTGAAAATAGTAATGAAAAAGAGCCTTTTCTAATCGGGTAATTTAATTAATCAAATTGAACAAGATTCAATGGCTTTTCAAGAGCGGAACGAAACATGTGGAATGAAACTGGAATGTTCAGGGTGGAATTTAGCAGAAAAATCCAGAACGGATCGAGATTTAAAATGAGATGAAATTTGTTCTGTTTTTTGAATTGGTATGGAATGTTTCGGACATTCCGGGTGAAACGAAACGGAATTGACAACCTTGGTTAGAAATTGACTTAGAGAGAGTTTTCTAATTATTTTTATCGTGTTTTCATGTAAAAAAAGTTTTCAATTGAAATTTTATAATCCAAAACTCACCCATTTTTCTTATTATAATTTTCCCTGTTTTTTTCTTCTTGAATTTGAGATATATTGATTCTATATGTATTATGCATTTATAATAAAAGAAATCATTTGTATTTAACAACCATTTTAAATCTCCAAGATAAATACAAAAAATATATAAAAGAAAAGGACAATCATGGCAAATATTTACATTTGTTTTTATCCCTTTTTTTTTACTATAGAAATTAACTTTTCACTTTAGCCTTTAATTAATAACATTCATGATTTTTTATTTAAATTTGTAGATTAATGTATTTTTTTAATTAATTGTATTCAACACAAACACTCTGATCTCATTCTTTAATTAACAAGTTTCTTGATATTAAAAAACATACCAATAATATTG
>Ga0325411_1000692_pt1 | contig 36052 bp, 12 predicted proteins | sample PopdelMetagenome_13_FD_206181 | JGI IMG/M metagenome (GOLD analysis project Ga0325411, IMG submission 206181) | Populus deltoides microbial communities from Bellville, Georgia, United States - Xylem-PdIQD-R4 | ecosystem: Host-associated > Plants > Phyllosphere > Stem > Wood/Secondary xylem...
GGGGGGCGGGGGCGGCGCCCCCCCCCCCAATTCCTTTCATCAGATCAGAAGACAAATGGGAATTAACTGTGTTTTTTTCTTAATCTTTGGAGCCAAGATTGATTGTCACCTCAATAATAATCACCACTCGTTCATATTTCTTTTTTTAACCGATCAGTGCTACTTGGGACGTCTATTTCCTTAATATTGTGGCAAAACATATGGACATGCATATCTTGCATTCTCATTACAAAGACTAATTCCTAACCCAAGAAAAGAAAAGAAATCAAAATTAGGAAAATATTTGATCCAATATGAGAACTAAACCCATGGCAAATCCAGGATCAAATCCCGGCTCTACATTCAAAACAAAAACCTCTACCCCATAAGAAACACCTCCAACTATAGCTTCTTTCCTCTTGATCTCTGCCAAAACCTTTCTTGATCCATCTAAGACTTTGCATGATCTATGCGTATAAGAACCTTCGATCACAAACGAAGGTCTTTTATCCGAGGATCCTCGAAAAACGTAAGCAAGTGCATTGTGATTCGTATTCTTCCTGACACACCAAATTGGATTCTTTGATAATTTGGTTCTTGCGCAGTGGTTACCTACTTCACCTTCATAGACAAGCCAGCTATCAATTCGTACTCCAAGCTTCTGCAATTATATATAAAAAAAAAAAAAACCAAGTTTTAAGACGAGACCGATATATCTTAATTTGATCCGTCTTTATAAGGTCCCAGGTTCGAATTCTGCCCTTTATTAGCCTAAAGACTCAAAAACGAATAGAATGCGAAAATAAAAGGGCTAATTACCTTACGTCGACGCATTGTGAGGATTGATTTTCCTGAGCCATCCATAAGAATGAGTTCCTCAGGACGATCAATGTAATTATCAACGCGATAAACTAAATCTCCACAAGAATTGATAACTGTAAACCCATTGCAACTAATTAAGAGTGACTTTCTCCACACTGTTAATAAAGTGCACTTGCCATCAGTACCAATCTTGTTCTCGACATCCTCGGTCTCAGCAACTGGGTCGTGATAATGTTCTTGATCATGGACTGATCTTGGCAAAGATTTTAGGAAAAATATCATCTTCAATATAGTGGTAGTAGTCTTAGCTCTTGAACCTTGAAGAGACATTTATACAAGCTGCCTGTAGAATGTTTGAATGGCTGTCATGTCCGTCTTATGATTTTGCTTGCTAGAAAGGAGACCTGTGCGTGTATGGCGCGTTGCTCTTGTGGGGTTTCCTTGTAAGAAAGTTAATCTCCATCCTGGAATTCTAAGGCCCAATCCAACAAGACTTTACCCAACTAGAAATGCCTCGTCAGTTAGAGTCTTGATTACGAGATTAATAATTTCATTTTAATCTTCAACGTTAAGATTTTGATTGTATTGTATATGTTGGTGCAGGAAGATGTGACACGTTTGTGCTGCCATTGTTGGTCTCCAAGATTCCAAGGTTCATCCTGTATGAAGTAGAGTTAGGCATTTGTATTTTTTTTTTAAAATAAAAAGACTTGTATGCATATGCACATGGGAGGTTGATGATGAATTCCAAGGAAGTTGTTTATTATGTGATATGGGATATTGATGAACATTTTGTATTCTCATCGATCGGTAGTTGATTCTGATTAATTTTTTTAATGGTAATAGCTCTATAATTATTTGTATATAGCTTTATTGCATTAAAATAGATGCTATGTTATTAAATAATTAAAAACACTATCACACTAGCTTGGTCCCTTCCTTCCTTTAAACAAACTGTGTTAAAAATGTTAAGTGTGTTTTGATTTCAAATATTTAAGAGTGGGGCTATTATTTTTTAAAGTATTTTTTATTTTGAAATGTATTAAAATATTTTTTAAAAAAATTTTAATTTTTGATATTAACATATCAAAACAATCTAAAAATATAAAAAAATAATTTTAAGCGAAACAAATTGAATTTTCACAAACCTTTGTTTGGGCCGCACTCTCAAACGAGTCTACATGTACAACCTCTATTTGGACCGCACTCCTAAGCATTTTCTTTTGATATAATAAAAAATACGAAGAATTTAAATCAAAGTTGTAAACTTAGGTTAATTTAGGATTGGATTTGATGGTTTGTTTTAGTCAGTTTCGTATGAGGTACTCATGGTGGTGTTGAGAAAAAATCTGAACGTTAAATTGATGCTTGATTTAGAAAAATTACATTAGATCTTATTGATTTAGAACAATTAAAGGTTTATTTCCTTAGTTGGCTTTGTATGGGGTCCTTGTGTTATCGAGTAAATTACGACATTCGGTTGATGCTTGGTTTGACAAAATTACATTATATTTTATTAATTTAGAACAATTGAAGGTTTAGAGACCGAATTTGAAATTGAAAAATATGTTTAAGGACTGAGTTGAACGAAAAAGGGATAAATGGCCGACGCGTGTGGGAAAGGCCACTGCAATTAGGCAGCACATGTTATGAACCCCAAGCTTTAGAGATGATGAAGATGACTACAATTTGGCTCTTATAACCCATTCTTCTTGGGTTAACTCGAGTTGATCTTAGTAAATGTAAAAATAAAAATGGTTATTATCATAGTTTTAAAACTCGAATATAAGGTCGACCCAGGGAAAAACTCGGGTCACAGATCAAGTTGATCATTGATCCGGGTTAATGTAAGGATAAAAATGATCATTATCATAGTTTAAAATTGACCATTAACCTGGGTCAACATAAGAATAAAAATAATTATTATTATAGTTTTAAAACCTGACTTGAGGGTCAGCTCAGAGTTAGGCCTGGGTCACGAGTCGGTTTGACCATTTACTTGTGTTAACGTAAGGATAAAATGATTGTTATCATATTTAAAACCCAACACTAGAGTCGACCCATGGCCAAGCCTAGGTCACAAATCAAGTTGACCATTGACTTGAGTCAACGTAAGGATAAAAATAATTACTATTATAATTTTAAAATCTGACTCAAGGGTCGACCTAGGACTAGGTCCAGGTCACGGATTGGATTGACTATCGATGTGAATCAATGTAAGGATAAAAATAGTTTTAAAACTTGTCCAGTGGATTGACCCAGGGAAAGCCCGAGTCACGAGTTGGGATGGTCAACCCAGGTTGATTCAAGACGATGTTAGAATAAAAATGGTTATTATCATTATTTTTTAACTCGACTCAAGGGTCGACCCGACACTAGATTCGAGTCACAGGATTTGGTAGGTTAACCTGAGTTAATTTAAGTCGATTTAAGGATAAAAATAGTTATTATCATAGTTTTAAAACCAAATTTGGAAGGTCAACCCGACGCAAGGCCAAGGTTGGGAGGGTCAACCCGACTTGATGCAAGTCAATATATGAATAAAAATAGTTATTATCATAATTTTAAAACCTAACTCAAAGGTCAATTCAGGGCATAGGTTGAGTCATGAGTTGGGAGAGTTAACCCGAGTTGACCTAAATTAAAAAAAAATCAAAGCAGCCTCATTTTGAAAAAAAAATATAAAAAAAATTCAATGAATTCTTTACCTATGTTTTATCTTGGTTGACTAAGTCAAAGGTCGATCTGGATTTTTAACCGAGTCAGGTTGGATCAATCATTTCTTTATTTTTTTTAAAGCCGAACTGGTCCAAGCTTCAAGTCAGTTGGGTCATGTTCAGTGTCAACTAAATACAAAATAAAGACAAATTATCTAGTATAGTCTAAAGCACACTAAACACAAGATAAGATAATTATTTGTCTAGTCTTGTTCAGTCCAATCCAATCAAATACTGTCTAACATATCAAATAGTACCCTAAATATTTGAGAACACAAATAAATAGATTTATATGTTTTTCTTAGATCAATATAGTGGTTTCATTATTATCTCTCAAAATCAACAATACAAGGTTCCTATTGAAAGCTCGTTTGAGAGTGAGTTTCAACTTATTTTTCATCAAAATTTGAATTTTTTATGCTTCAAATTATTTTTTTAATATTTTTTTTATTGTTTTGATGTGTTGATGTCAAAAATAAATTATAATTTTTTTATTATTATTTTGATACCTTTTTTTAAAAAAATCACTTTAAAAAGTAACCGCTACTATACTTTCAAACATCCTAGAAATTAGTTTTTGATTAGTGGAATTGTCAGTATATACTGAACTAGAACAAGTTTGTCCATTTCAACGTTACCAAGAGGGCCTCCATTGATTGTTGTGTATTTGTTGTCTTGTCACCTTCATTGCCTCATGAATCAAATTCTACACATGCACCCACTTGGTAATTGTTGTGAAACTCATCCTATATAAGAAGTTTACTCGAAAAATCCAAGGATCAAAGCCTAGCTTGAATTAAAATTTTAATTAAATAAGATAAGATATTGATTTAGTAAAACTCAATTAAACCATGCTGTTTTTTTTAATAATTCAGCGAGTCAACACCAAGAAAAAAAAAGAAAAAAAACAAATGTTATCATTTTAATAAAAATAAACAATTCAAATTGACTCAATACTCTCCTGAGTCACTCAAGTTATATACCGAATCAATCTCAAAAACTTGTCTAACATGTCTTTAACAATAATTGAACACATGTTTAAAAACCTTTGGATATCATAAGATCAATCACTTTAAAGTGAGTCAGCCAACCATAACATTGTTGGAATCCTTTTCCACTACAGCTTCCTCTATTTCTTTCTTTCTCTATATATATATATATATGTTTTCTTCTTTTTTTTTTTAATTTTCAATCAACATGATTGATATTTAACTTACTAATCCGGTCCAATACTATAAAAAAAAATGGTTGAATTAATGTTGTACATATCCATTGTAAATTGTATGTGTTACATGGCCATTAAACATAATTCAAATTATACAATTAAAATTTATATTGGATGTTTTTAATTTCATGAGATCCTAAAAGAATATAGTAAAAATTCAGAAATAGAAAAAAATTAATCCTTGCATGCTTTAGGAATGAAAATAACACCAAATTAGCTTAGTTTTTAAGTATTTTATGTTATATACATGTGTGCTAAAGTGTGTATCTGAATTCAAATCTAATTTTTTTTTAAATGAACCAATTAAAAATTATAAACGTTCTAAATAATATCATTTTGAATTAACAATTAATTCATGGATTTAGATTTAACAAAAAGATAATTTATAGTTATTTTCTGTTTGAAATATAAAATAATAAAACCGATCGATTCCTAATATGAACCAGTTTAATTCGGTATAAAATTTAAAATTTTTTAACTACTAATTCTTTTGGTCAAAATTAATCGATCCTCATTTCAAAATCATTACCAAGACCTAACAGGAGTGTTCACGGTCTGGTTCAGTTTGGTTTGTGCTAAAACATTCAACCAAACCGGGAGCTATAATTTCTGAAAAATTTGACCTAGACCTAACAAAAAACCAGTTTAAACCGAACCGATTCGATTCGGTCTTTGTTGGTTTTTTCTTATGAAAACTAGAAAAACCGATAGCTTTGATAAAGTTATAGCTTCAACATGTCATATGGTTTTTGTTTAATGTGTATACTAAATCTCGTACTCGGGGTATTGATTAGGAATATTACCCTATTTTACACGTATGATATTGTATGAGTAATTAAAGATGCATATTAACTGAGGTCACTCATACTTACCTCGTGAAGCATGTTGTAGTTACAAGTACCTATACAGAAAATGAAGCGATACCACTAGTAGAGATTTTGGTGCTTGTTATGCTTGATGGCAAAGTTGATGGATTGTAATTTTTAAAAAATAACCGTTGATATAAAAATGTGGTATCTACATGGAAAATTTATGTGCGCCTTCTGTGGTGTTTGCTTGCATGTGTAGGGAATGCATAGAGTTTTATGATGGGGTAGGATTGGACATACCAAGATGAGTCGAGATTAGACGAGGGAAAGGTCATTCAAGCTTGGATTTTGCCTAGGAAGCGCAATACATGCACTAGGTAAATAGGCTATTGTTGTCTTTGGGCAGCATATGTGACCCATTCTAGCCTTTTTTATTCCTTTTTTTAGTGTTTATAAATTTATCTTATCGAAATCTTTTTAGCAATCCTGAGTGTTATTAATAGTCACACATGCAACATATGATAATTTTGATATAAATACGTAAAAATACTCATTTAAGTTAATAAAATAAATACTCCTTTGAGTAAAAAAGAACTGATTTAGATTTCATCAATTTAAATAGAAATCAATCTTACTGTGTATACAATATTTAATTTTAACGAAATTAATTTGCAGGAAGGTATATTACAGAATAAGAACAAACTAAAAAATTATAAGTGATTGATTTTTTTTTTGAAGGATATAATTGATAAATTATGTAATAAATAAGAGCATTTTGAAAAGTTTGCCTTAAGATCAATTATTTGGGCTGACGAATTGGGCCCTCTATAAATATGGACTAGCAACCAGGCTTTCTTCCCAATGGACTTTTCTCTACGTAGCTCATAGCATAACAAAGGCTACAAAAGCTTTGACGCGCACAAGGAAAGCGGACTTCCTACCAAGTAAACGTGGGCCATCCTATGGGCTTTGTTCCGAAGGGATTTTCAACCTCCTTTGTTCGGCCAGTCTATGTGTATAGAGGGATCTATCTCTTTTAGTCTGCACTCCATTTGTAAGTCCAATCCATAGGAGAATTTCTGTTCATTCTGACAAAAATGTACTTAAAATATCAAATACGAGTTATGACTCGCGATTCGTAGTATATTGAATAAAATTTCTTTTGAACAGAAAATGTCCGACATAAGTTATTTTTAAAATTATTAAAAAAATTTATTAAAAAACAAATAAAAAATTTAATGGAGTATAATCTTTAATTAAATAAATATTAAAAAATGAAATTGAAAAAAAAAAGAAAAAAAATTGAATGTTGAAGCTAGAAGGATAAAATAAAAAAATAAAAATAATAAGGATTAAATTTGATAGAAAACAAAACTGAAGGAGAATAGGATCACAAAAAAATCAATTTTAAATATTATCTCAAATAAAATAAATAGAAATAAAAAGAATGAAAAACAAATTTAACTTATAAGTTATTAAAAAATGATGAAATTTTAAAAAAATCTAATTTTATAAATTATTTTAAATAAAAAATAGTAATTAAAAGAATAAAGATCGAATATGAAGAAAAACAATTAAAGGGTTTCTTTAAAAATTTGCAAGGTCATGTGTAAAAATTGAGGAGTAGAGAGAAAATAAGAATAAAAAAAAATTCTATTGATATCAAACTATATGTCATCTAACCACACACGACGTCTAGGGATGGAGGAGTCACTGAGATGACTCAGACGCCACCATAAAAGCCACTATTTGGCCTCTTAAATCTCTTTCACGCATCAACTATTTTTTAGCAAATTATATGAGAATAAATGGTTTTTTCCTTTATTAACTGACTTTAAAGGACTGATAGATTGTGATGTACTTATACATATTTCATTAGAAGTTAGGAAACAAAAAAGAATATGGTCGATTGCTCACATACAATAACATTATATTCAATTCATTTTGGATAAAAAAAATCAATCATTTTCTTAAAACTGCGATCACATACAATCGGTACATAATAATACTGATGTTCACCAACTTAACATCTCCAAGTTATTTCAACATTAATATCATTATAATTCTACCTAACTCTATAAAAAATAGTTTCTTTTTATTTTTATATATGACGTGCCCAAATTACTATTTAACAACAAACTATTCTTGCCATTATATGTGATAATATTGTTCAAATCAGACATAATAGTGTCATTGTAATGACATAACAATAAAAATGTCATAAGATATTCTATAAAAAAAGAACCAAATATGATTATGGTCAATTGGATGTAGTTTTAACTAAATTACTCTACTCGAACCCTAATTATCAAAATTCATAACAAATTAAAAAAAAATTTCAAAATTTAATGCAACGCATACTTTATCAAAATTAAACATAACTCATGATATCAAATTGAATAGATATTTTCATGCTCAGTTATATGAAATCAAACCTAAATTTATATCAAATTCAACAATTCATCGACAATTCAATGCAATGTGAAATTCATCAAGATTCTACCTCATTCATGCTCCATTACATGAAATTATCAAGCGTAATTAATAATATTATTAGTTGATTCCGATCAATTCACATAAAATCCCTAATATGACAATTTATCCAAAACTCAGCGCAACACATGATTCATTGAAATAATTAATTATTAATTAATTGATGTTATTTTCATGTTCAACTATATCAAATCAAATCAAGTTTATTAAAATAATGAGGAATAAATCTTACAAATTAAAAGGTTGAATGAGAATGAAATTAAAAAAAATAATCTAATTTCATAAATTATCTCAAATAAAATAAATAGTAATCAAAATAATGGAGATCAAATCTAAAAATAAAAAAATTAAAAGATGATGAAATTGAAATAATAATAATAATTGTAATTTCATAAATTATTTCAAATAAAATAAGTAATAATCAAAATAATAAGGATCAAATTTGATAGATAAATGATAAGAGAAAAGCGAATAACAATTAAAAAAATGAGGATCAATGTTAATATAAAAATAAAATTAAATCAAATTTTAAGGGATGAAATTGAAAAAAAAAATCAAGCAAAATATATATCAATAAAAAATTTGAGGATCAAATTTGATATAATCAACAAATAGTATGATATTTCTAAATTTTTTATAATTTCTGTAAAGTATTTTTTGTCCAAAATAAAAAGAAAAAACTTTCTTGAAAATCAAGCCAAATTTTCATTTAACTAAAATATATTTTTCATTAATTAATTTTTTTAATAACAAACAAACATAAAAAAATTTAAAAAATATTTTTTAAAAAACCACTTTCCAATCAAACTAACCCCCTCTTAGTAATCAACTTGATAGCTGAATTTTGTTTTTTTCACCTTTATCTCTGGTACAATTCTTTTCTCTTTCTATGATTGAAACCAAATTGAAGTTCTACCACGTAAATACAAGTGTTAGTTCAGCAACACGCTTTGAGTTTTCAACGCCGAAGAACGTTCAAACGTGCAATACAAAATGCCCTCCTGAAATGATAGACCAGATTGTTTACATATTACATGTGGAAACATTACCCATAAAATAGGATTGAGTCAATTGTTACTCTACTTTTATATAATCGACCCTGCATTAAAAATAAATTATTGCACAAGTATGTTTGATTGTGGCTGGCCTTTATCCATGACAACCTGTAAATGCATATTATTATTACTATTATTATTATTATTATTATTATTATTTTGCAGGGATTGTTTGGAGAAGAATTTTCAATTTGGTCGATTGCATAAAATATGTGTACATTTTAGTAAAACAGTGTACCAAAAGCACACCAGATTTGGCACTTCCCCCCTGCATTCCCATTTCATATGATTAATTAATGCTTTTACACAGATATTTTTACGAAGTCCATGCCTGCTCTGGATATTACTCCATCTATAATTGTACAAATGCTTTCGCCAGCTAGGGATGGCGACTAATTGCCTGAAAGGTCTTCTGCACTTGTCAAGGTTGACCGAGCAAGCGTCGTCAAGAAGACCACTTTTGGGCTCAACTACAGGCTCACAGCTAATCCTACCTACTCCCTGTAAGAAAAAACAAGGGAATGACATGGACCAATCACTACCTACGAATTCCATGAATCTAGATTCTTCATCGAGAGGGATGTGCAGAAAGCGGCCCCTCCGTTTGAATGCTGTGAAATAGTTTTTTTTAAAAAATTATTTTTTAATATTTGATAGTATAATAAAAAAAAATTAAAAATATTTTTTAGTATTTGGTTATCTCATGAAAAATGAGCTGGAAAATAACTTATTAATTTTTTATTTTTCTCAAGTTTATTAAAATAATTTAGAACAAATCTTGCAAATTAAAAAGTTGAATGAGAATGAAATTGAAAAAAAATATAATTTCATAAATTATCTCAAATAAAATAAATAATAATCAAAATAATAAAGACCAAATCTAAAAAATATAAAAAAATAAAAGATGAAGAAATTAAAATAATAATAATTAACATTTCATAAATTATTTCAAATAAAACAAGTAACAATAAAAAAAAATGATGACCAAATTTGACACATAAAAAATTTAAATAAAAAAATAATAAGAAAAAAGCAAATAAAAATTATAAAAATGAGGACCAAAGTTAATATAAAAATTAAATTTTAAGAGATGAAATTGAAAAATAAATATTCAAAACAAAATATATATAGCAATCAAAAGTTTAGGGACCAAATTAATTTTTTTTATTTTTTCTTTGCTTTAAATTAATATTTTTTTTATGTTTTCATATCATTTTGATGTGCTGGTGTTAAAAATATTTTTTTAAAATAAAAATATTATTTTAATATATTTTTAAACAAAAAATACTTTGAAAAACAACCATTTTCACACTCTCAAACATCCTTAATATGGATACTTAAAGGTCCGAGGCCATATTGAAACCGTAGGATTAATATCACAAGAATTAAAATACAGAAGCCAAAGTAGAACATTAATTATTGAACGTACAAGGGTTAAAGTATGGTTCATTCAATATTAAAATAATCGAGAGGGTGTAATAGGATAGTTTTCTTTGGAGCAGAAAAGTCCATAATTGCCACCACTGTAAGATAATATAGCTATTGGTAATGAATGGCAATTCCATCTAAGAGTCGAAGAACAATTAAGTAATCACAGGTAGATCCAATTTCTTGCAATATCTTTTATTTAATAAAAAACTTGACTGGCTAGGTCATTTTGATCAAGATGCGTAATTTACAAGCATCAAACAAGTACAAAATTAGTATGGCAGCCCAGGACATTTACTGGAATTTGCCTACTTTTGTATGTATACGACCATGATACAGGACACCACTCCACAGCTTTTATATACGAGCAGCGATTGCTATTGCGGTATTAATTGATTTTTAAAATGTTTTTTATTTTTTTAAATTTATTTATAATATCAATATATTAAAATAGTTAAAAAATATAAAAAAATAATTTTAAAGAAAACAAATTCAATTTTTTATCAAATTTTGTTTGGGTTCCGTTTCCAAACGCTACCAAAATTGATAAATGTGAGATCTTAATTTTTTTAAAAAAAAACATATGTTTCTTTGTAAGAATTTTTTTTAAAAAAAACATATGTTCTAGGCAAGTAATTCACAGAAGAAAATATATCTAAAAAAAAAAAAATCCACGTGATCGATTATATAGAATTTGAATTGAAATAATGATGAGGAAATTAATCAAGTACCACCAAGAAAAATCTTAACATGGATATCACTTGTATTAAACCAAACCAAATTAATATCAATGTAGACGTCTCGAATCTTCACTAAGACGGCACAAAAGAAGACTGACTTGTCATTGTGAAATTATCATGCTATTTGCCTTGGTCACTGGGGATATTCTCTATAGATTCGACAATGTCCGTCATGTATTAATTGCTTCTGGTGCTTTCAATGATTTAGTTACATTTTATCCTTTTAATTTCTAGGATAAACATGAGAGACTGGACCAAAATGATCATGAATTCAAATCTAATTATATTGATTATCAGAAATAAATATTTTATTGCATAAATGTTATTATAGTTCAAATAGCCTTCTCTTTTTTCCTTGTAAATTATGTGGCAATAAATAGTAATGGTTGGGGAGAGAGCAACCGATGAACATCAAAACAGAGGAGGCCAAATTACACCAATCCTTGTACAGGAGTTGTTGGGCAACCCATGGCCATGGTACTATCATTCGGCTCTACACGTAAAAATCTTCTAGCAGCCCACCTCTTCACGTCAAACTTGTCCCTCCAGAGTATGGAAGTAAAGCAAGGATCTCTCGGGACCTAAAAGAAAAAAAAACTAGCAGTAAAAAAAACTGTCATATGTCCTGCGCCCCATTCTTCTCGTGCAAACCAAGATGGAAAAAAACTGTCATTTTCCACAAGAAGTCTGTATTGCCATGACATTAATTGTTGCTCACCACTCTTTGCGTCACATTTTCCTTTGTCCAAGACTTTGCATAACTTATTTGAATTTTTAATTTTATGACATTATGGCACGAAGTAAAAATAGTATAAAGTAATTTATTTATTTATTCTACTGATGGCTCAGCTTCTGCATGATGTAATTTGAAGTACAATCGAGAAGTGCAACCTCTTGTACTTAAAAATTTGGTGCGTAGTACTACTGTATATCATGGCAGGAGTCAGGAATGTTCTTGTTACCAACTGGCGCATGCTTCTAGTCAAGAGAGTCGAGCGACCACGAATGACGGCACAATTTGCAGCAGGCAAGGCCTCTGTATGCTAAGCGTTAATCTCCTATGCAAGCCGCTACGCGTCATAAAATTGTTGGGTGGAAAGATTTCGTCTGGTGGGTGAACTCCTCGTAGCTTATGAGTCGTGGACAATCTCCCGATCATATGTAGCAAGAAATTTATGGACAAACAAAGATCAGCCTAAAAGAACCTTCTGTTTCAAATATAATTTAGCTGTTATCAATGGCGTTATTCACTGATCAGCAAAAAGCTGCTGATGATGATAAGATACTGGTTGGGCTGCTGCCCAGTGAAGTTTTTTTTCTTTTTCTTTTTAATCACAAGCTAGGAGTCGTGAGAGCTCTACTTGGAGATATCATGGGGTAATATGTTTGTCATCTTAAAAGGAAAGATTTTTATCTAATTTTTTTCATGTTTTTTCACGTATAAAATACTGGGTTTTAACAAGAAAGAATGAGATTTTCTTGAAAAATACAAGACATGGAAAAATTTCATTAATTCACTTTTTTTTTTATTAGTATCTAAAACTTTTACGGGTAAAAACCGTTATTCATAAAACAATCATCCTAAAAGGAAACTCAAATTAAGTATTGAGTTTTAAGCTTTAATTATCACCTGTTGGTTAGATTAATTAGCTAGCGATTGTTTTTGAAAATTGGTTTGATTAACATTGCTAAGCTTTACTATTTGGTGCGAAAGGTGCATTTTGTGTAAAACATCCATGGATATGGTGGACTTTTAATTAGAGATTGGTGGCTATTTATGTGTTTGTCAGGTGGGCATATTTCTTGTCCAAGTGTACTGATTATAGATGTGAGGATTTTTTATTTTTTTTCTAATGTCAAGAAAACAAGGGGAAATTAAATCACCGGAGGTTTTTCGTGACTAATTGCCGACTTCAAATTTAAAGATGACCAAACAGTTTTTGATTTCACCCGAATAAGATATAGGCCGGTTGAACTTTTTTTTTTTTTTATTAACTTAGATGTCCGGGCCAGCTTGCACGCACCTTAACTAATTTCACATGCTCTAAAATTAACAACCATGTAAACCTTTAATGACCCTGAAATTTATGAGACTCGAATTTATAATTTCTAGAAAATAAATCTAAAGCCTAATCAGTGAACTATACCCTTAAGATTAGATTGGTTTAACTTTAATAATAGACATGCTTGCTTTACTTTTTTGATCTCTGTCTTCGTTACTTTTAGTAATTAAAAGTAGTTTATTTACATTAATTGCTTTTAATTTTGTAAATCGATATCCAAGCACACGAGTATTGATATATGGTATTAGCAATTAATTAATTTTCTGTTGCTAATTTTTTTCCAATATAGACTACAACAGCGCAGCTACGTACCCTTTAGTTTGAGTGGTTATATTTGAATTAATCGTGCTCTAAAGTTGGCTTTAAGAGTTTTAAATTCAACTATCCAGCAAAACCAAACCCATAAACCAACGCTCAGCTAAAAAGTTAATTACCTACGAGTTGGGCGTACGTGGCTTGATTAATTTTTATATTAGAACTCTGATTAATTATAAATGATATGAAAACTTTTGTTACCATATTGAAAAGAAAAGGAAGGGCAAATCTCACAAAGCATATAATTATAGTTTTTACTGTAGCAGCATTATATATGCACGATTGAATTATAAGTTAAATTATTAGTTTTTATGTATTAATCTTGTCATAATTAAAGTATGTAGAAATAAGCGAAAATGCAATGAATTTCAATTCTACATTGATGATCTGGGCAGGATTTTCCGATTTGTCTCCCAGAACATTTTCAACGGGACAACTAAAAAATATAAACAAAATAAAATAAATTATACTTTTAACTTTTATGTTTGCTTTTAAACATTCCAATCAGTCAGTTAAATGAATAGTTAAAATAACTATTCAAGATAGGAAGTGTCATTTTTATATTTCTCTGTAGAAAAAATAAGAGTAAATGAAGGTGCGCTTTCTTTGTTGACCAATGTTTTTTTTATTTGTTTTATATCCGTTGGCCAACGTTGTATAATTATATTAAAATTAATTTAATATAAAATATATTAAAATATAATTGGCTTTTCTAAATAGCTTTTTATCATTCATTGGAATGCACATAAATAAAAAAGTTATATTTACACTATTAAAAAACTATTCTATCAATTTGACTTTTTAATATAACATTTTTTATTGGAGATGCTCTCACCTAATATAATATAGATGTTGGAAATCTTAAATGATAATCTTTAATATCTATATATTATCATATAACCCACTATAATTGTTTATATTATCTAGAATTCTAATTAATTGTATATTATCTTTTTTTTTTTTATCTTTTTTAATTGTATACTATCTTGTTTTGGTGATAAGGTATTTTTAGATTAATTGCTTGTGCATCTTTGGCTCGATAATAAAAATATCATCGAATTAGCTTTTCATTCTCACACAGGAGGAGACATTTATCACCAATAAACATAACATACGAACAAAAATAACCACAATTAAAAAAGAAAATCAACAAGGTCCCCAGCTAATACGTATTTAAATTATTATTTTGCTTGCCGCATATGAAGCTGATAGTAAAAGCTAGCTTGCTAGAAACACAACTCAATCTGGCACTCAACATCCCATGCATGTCTCAGATTGACAGAATTTCAAATGCTATGATTGTTTTCAAGCACTAGCGGTCCATGAGGAAAGCCAAGGCATGGACGTGTGCGCTGACATTTTGAGAGAGCCAGGGTTCATCAACCGCCCCTAGCTAGCTAGCTATCCCTTGTTTGATCGATGTTGCCTTAACAAACCTATCACCTTAATTCCAACGCCTAAATATATAGACCCTTCAAGGAATCTAGTTAGCTAGCAAGGTATTCGTTAGGGTAGGACGTCTTGATTAACAAAAAAAAAAAAACTAAGTATATGGCAAAATTAGTTTGAATACACTCACATAACACCATGGACCGCAAAAGTATTTTGGTTTTTTTAATTCACTTTCAAAACTTTCTTTCTTTATCCTTTAATAATTTGTTGTTTTGAATTTAAGCATGAGAAATTGTTTTGATGAGCTTGCTGAGGTGATTAGGATGGTCATATCTCGACATTTTATTTATTTATGCTTGATTTAAAAAAAAATATTATAATAAACTCAAACCCAAGTTAAATTAACTCATGAGATTTTACTTTAAATTCTGACATTTTATGACTAAAAAAATTATTCATGTTAAATAAAAACATTGTTTAAAATATTTATTCATCTACTCTTGATAAAAAATAATTTTTTATAATTCTAAAAGTTATTTTATAGTAAATTCAGAGTCAATTTAAAGTCTAACAAGGATGTATTGTTTAAGGTCAAAATCCACTTAGGCAGCGTTTGACATTGTGTTTGTACCTGCGTTTCGTTAAATTTTGAAATTCTTTTTGCTAAAATTGAGTGCGGTTTGTACTTTTTGGATCGTTTTGATGTGCTGATGTCAAAAATGATTTTTAAAAAATAAAAAAACATCATTGGCATATATTTCAGCATGAAAAACTATTTAAAAAGTAATCACAACCACACTGCCAAACATGCTCGTAGCCTGTGATCTATTCCCTCTAAAGGCTTTGATGACAAATGAGTTCCAATCTTAATGCTTCAACTTCCCGCCATATGAGTTACAAAAAATTCTTATAATATTTCATAGTGGGATTAAAGATTTTTTAGTTTACAAAATAAGCAAATTAAAAGTTTTTTCAGATAAGTTTCTCATAATTTATTTTAATTAGGTTATTATTTCATATTAAAGTACTTCATTAAAAAATAATTTTTAACCCTAAAAACAATTGAATCCCACTTTTAAATTAACCCCAAGCCTACTCATTAACCATATTTTTCCAAACAAATGTCTAACGATAACTAATGCTAAAATAATTGTCGGTGAGAAAGTCTGTAACTCTATCATTATATTGTTTAAGGTCATAATCATGTATATGATGACGTTATATAGCGTACTAAAGAAAGAAAAGTCGGTAAATTTTGCGATTATGCTAAAACTTTTGAAGCTGGCATCTTAAGCTGGTCCATGCAATGAAATATTTTTCAAAAACAAAAAAAAATATACGGTGAAATTGCCATTCTTATAACCAATAATATTAGAGATATAATATTGAAGGGTGTAGTTCAACTGGTTTGTTTCTTAAAAATTATGAGTTCGAGTCTCATAAATTTTAGGGTTATTAAAAATTTACATGATCATTAACTTTAAAATTCATAAAATAAAATTAGTTGAGATATATACATACAAGTTGATTCAGTCATCCATGTTAATTAAAAAAAAATTAAAGCAAAACACAGGCGTTCTACCGTTCTATTGCTTCTTGATTTACATCAAAGCAACCATCTTTTTTATCTTCGAAGAGTAAGTCTCAAGTTAACCAACCATAGACATTGCTGAGCATTTCAACATCTAATTAATCAGCTTGGGCCTGGTCAAAGCCCAAAGATCTTTTAATACCAGGTTGACCGATTATAGAAGATGAAATCCCGATTTTGAAAAATGTTTAAATTGTCCCGAAAACTTCCGGGCGCCTCTTATAATATCATTATAGAAATCATTTTCAAAACTTCCGTGTCTATTTCGAAGGGCATCTAACAGGATTATTTTATTTTAACCAAAAGCATTTTCGGAAGTTTGGAAAAACAATCACTCTGTAAAACAGTTTGAACAACAAAAACAAGATTCTTATACATAAGAGGTAAAGATTTTGGATTTAACGTTAAAAAGTATTTTTTTCAAATAATACTTAATATGTGCTTTTTAGATCGATTTAATATATTCAAAACAATAAATTGTTTTAAATACTAATTTCTCAATAAAAGTAAGGAATTTAAGAAGAGGGAAACTTTCATAATCATTAACCACCCCCCTGTTGTGATGTTAGATGGAGTTGACTCTAAAACAATCGCCAAAAATCAAAAACCTAAAACGGGCACCAACACCACAAGCATAAAAATATATACCTCTCTCCCTCTCTCTCTCTCTCTCTCTCTCACACACACACACACATTTCCAAGGCCTCCGCTTCTCTTTTATCCTCGGAGCTCCACAGCTCCTTTTCTTTTTCTTCAATGTCTCGAGTGTAAACGCACGCGTTATGCCAAAAATAAATAAATGGTCACAAAAACAGAAAAGAAGACTACTTTTACTAGCTAGCTCGAGCATAAAAGAGAGAGACAAAACCATTCCTAGCTAAGTGGTCACAGAGCACTCAAAATACAATCCCATTTCTGTATAGAAATTCTCTCTCTTGGTCCCCTGCATTTTTAGCCCATTCTTTACACATACACACCCATAGAATTATTAAAGCTTGTCTTTTTCTTGCCTTTTTGTTCTTCAAATTCTCTCTCTCGAGAGAGAGATTTTTTTTTGTTTCTCTCTCTAGAAGATCTGGAGGAAACACAACACTCCGCGTATTCATGCCTTTTCCATTAGATTCCCAACGCGTTCTTCGACGACGACTACTAATACTAACATTGCCTCTCCTCCTCCACTTCTTTATTACTTCGTCACTCACCTAAAATCCATTTCACCTAAAATCAATGAGAGCTTCATTGCCTAAACACGAGCGGAGATGGGCCTCGGACACGCTTCCCGGAAATGCAACGATGAGCACAGGAACATCGCCGGGAACTGAGTCCGGCGAGGAGTTTGTTGAGGTGACACTTGATTTACAAGGTGATGACACGATTGTGCTTCGTAGTGTTGAGCCAGCAACATCAACGGTTATCAACATCGATGATGTTTCTTTCACTACTGGTGGTTCTCTGTCTGCCGGAGCTGTAACTCCGGTGTCGAGATCGCCGACGATCAGGCGGAGTTCGTCGAATAAGTTATTGCAATTTTCTCAGGAGTTAAAAGCTGAAGCTGTAGCGAAAGCTAGGCAATTTTCGCATGAGTTGAAAGCTGAGTTAAGGAGGTTTTCTTGGAGTCATGGACAGGCAGCTCGGATTTTATCAGCCTCGGGAAATAATGGCGGTGGTGCTTTTGAGTCAGCTTTAGCCGCCCGTGCTTTGAGAAAGCAGCGAGCGCAGCTGGACCGGACTCGGTCTGGTGCTCAAAAAGCCTTGCGTGGATTGAGATTTATAAGTAAGAACAGTAAAAAAACTAATGGCGTTGATGCATGGAGTGAAGTTCAAAGCAATTTTGAAAAACTTGCTGAAGATGGTTATCTTAACCGGGCCGATTTTGCACAATGCATAGGTTCGATTCTCTCTTGACTTTCTATTTTCTTTCTCTTGGTTTTAGCGAAAGCAGCTACCTAGCTTTCAAAGCACGAACCGAGTCTAAATTATTGATTTTTTTTTCTACTTGGATTTCAATATTTATGGATAAAAAAGGCAACAAAAGTACTGAAGATTTAGTTGTCATGTTCGTATGAAGTCTTGGAAATTAATTTTTTAGATTTGTGTTTTGAAAAGGAATGAAAGATTCGAAGGAGTTTGCTTTGGAGCTTTTTGATGCATTGGGAAGGAGAAGAAGATTGAAAGCGGACAAGATTTGTGGAGATGAGCTTTACGAGTTTTGGTCACAAATTACCGATCAAAGCTTTGATTCTCGACTCCAGATCTTCTTCGATATGTACGCCTTCTTACGGACTAGTGTATAACATAATTAAACTTAATTGATGACTTATTTTGTTCATTAATTAATTCATCCTTTTCCTTTTCTTTTTCTTAAAAAACAAATATTGAATGTTAAGTATCTCACTCTTATCTGAGATCATGCAAGCAAAGACATTTTGATGGACGAAAACCAAAATGGTTTTGGTCCATCGGAACCCAGTTTGTCTCTTTTCCGAACTCTGTACTAGAAATGATAAAAAAAGAGAGAGAGAGAGAGAGAGGATAGAACTGTATTTTCCTCCGAACCCCAATTATTGAAAAAGTGATTATACAATATTTTCTGCCATTTTTCTCTTCTCACTATCAAGTAATCTTGAATTAGCGGATAAACTAGGTGATAAACTACTTTTCTGCTGTTATGTTTACAGGGTGGACAAGAACGAAGACGGTAGAATCACTGAAGAAGAAGTCAAAGAGGTACTGCAAATGAATTTAAGAAGACATTATAATTAATCATGTCTTTCTCTCGAATTCAATTAATTTAATCTTAACTAGTTACATTGATTAAGTGCTTAATCTTAAAGTAACGTGCATGAATTAGCCAACAGCCTGTCAAATTATTGTGGAAATAAAATAAGAACCGACCTTCCAAATATGAGGTAGAATAATTAAATTAAATAAAAAACAGATGACCCTTTAAATCATGAATATTGCCCAAGCTCTTTAGTTATAAATTAAGATAGCAGGCTATCTCAATAAACAGGGTGTCATTTTTTCTATTAAGATAATCGCTGAAGAAGGAGAGGATTCGGTGACCCTAAATTTATGAAAATTCTAAAACTAACCAACCCAATAGAATAGACATGATTCAATTTTTTCTTGATCTCTGACGCCATTCCCACGTTCTCAAGCATCTTATGAACTGGGGTATTTCTTTCAAGAGTTTCAGGTTGAGAGACGGCAACCTTCTTCTATATATATATATATATATATAATGATTTTCTCAGTGGGGTTGGTGGGGGCCTTTTAATTTGGACCATCTCCCTTGATTTGCATGAAAAGCTGAAATTAGTGACCGTCAATACTGTTGTTTTCAATATTATATATTCACTAACTTTATAATTTCTTTACATGAATTGGTAGATTATCATGCTAAGTGCTTCTGCAAATAAGTTATCAAGATTAAAAGAACAAGCAGAGGAATACGCAGCTTTGATCATGGAAGAGTTGGACCCAGAAAGATTTGGCTACATCGAGGTGCGGGTCCTCGTTAATTTTACTGACAGATAAACGCTAATGTTTTTTTTTTCCTTTCTTTTTTCATGCATGTTTGGTAAATCCCATGAAATACTATAGCGATTCTAGAATCAATTAGGTGGGCTTAGTATAATATTTATCTTCATTATTTATTTTCATACTGGGTTCCAAGCATTATTTAACTAAATTTGTTTAATCAGAGTCAAATTTGATCCCCTGTCTTGTTCTGGGTCACAATAATCAACAGGGGAAAAAAATAATAAGAAAGAGGCACAGCAGTTGCAATTTTATAGCAAAGTCCATGTTCCTAACAAATTAATTCACCAAATCTTACTGGGTCTCGATGTTGTTGAACCGTACTCGAAGAAGAATGACAGAAGAAGAGAGAAATGGCAATCGTTTCTTACAAATGGCACAACTAATTAATCTGGTTAAGCAAGCTTATTTATATTGAAGAATATTTGTGGTAGTTGAACAGCTCCCTGGCTTTCTTTTCCACTTTAATATGCACGTCTGTTATAGCATAGAAGACTTTTAAGTTTTAAGTAGAGGTACGCAGTTTCTGAGGCAAAGCTGGTTCAAACTTCAGATGTTTTTAGGACCGGTACTAACATTAAAAAAAAAAAAGGTTGTCCACCAAGTAATGATAAATTCAACGAAAAATTGAACGTGAATGGCCATCGTCTGACACAGTTGTCATTGTCACCAACCAACTCAAGATTTTCTTAAGCGTCTTTCTTCAATTTGGTAGCGTAAACATTGATTCTTTATTCAATAGGCTTTCGAATTACGTATTGTCATTTCTCTTGTTGTCAAAATGGAACGAACCTTTTGTAGATTTCTAGGAGCATGAAACTTTACCACTCCAGATTTTATATGGATCCTAGAGACTGGCTCGGATGGTAGGACAGTTTATTTCTCATGGTAGAGGAGCGACATTTTAAATATAAATAATTTATTCACGATCCAAGCTAGAAAAGAAAGGATGGAGGTCGGCGTACAGCTAAATAAACAAGTGTTATTTACTGTATCGGAAGTGCCTTGATGACCTGTACTTTTTTTAAATTTTAAAATTGATTTTGATGATCTGAACTATTATTCCTGCCACTGTTTGAACCTGACCTCTCAAATAATGCTTAGCCTTCACTCATACATAAAGCATTACGCGTGCTCCACTCTGCATCAATTGTAGTGTAATAAGTTGACATGATCAAGATTCTCTTTTCCATTTTTTCTGTAACTCCACTGCTGGTGATTTTGATGCAACCTTGTTTTCTTGTTGTTGCTTAAAATGATATGTAGCTGTGGCAGCTAGAAACACTCCTTCTACAAAAGGACACGTATCTGAACTACAGTCAAGCTCTGAGCTACACAAGCCAAGCCTTGAGCCAAAATCTACAAGGGCTAAGAAAGAGGAGCCCAATAAGGAGAGTGAGCAAGCAATGCGTATACTTTTTTCAAGAGAATTGGAGAAGAATTTGGGTTTTGACATTATGGGTTATGATAATGATAGGGCTGTTCACATGGAAATTCTTTCAGTACAAGCAAAAGAATGCTTTTCAAGTAATGGGTTATTGTCTCCTAACAGCCAAAGGAGCAGCAGAGACATTGAAGTTCAATATGGCTCTAATTCTCTTGCCTGTGTGTAGAAATACCATCACTTGGCTGAGGTCCACGAGGTTGGGTCCCTTGGTGCCTTTTGACGACAATATCAACTTTCACAAGGTATGTACAAGGTTACCGACCCCCTCCCTCCTCTTCTTGTCTGTATTGCTTTTTTAATACGTTTACATCCTTCTAGGGTCCCATATAGAAGACTTTGCAAGAAAGTCAATATATTGGTTGATCTTAGCCAATGAAAATACAATAATTTTTCAGTGCCTAAAATATTGATCCCGAGATGGCAGCGATAGCTGGCAACTTAAAGTTTTCATATATACCCCTCTTTTTTTATTAAATAATGTTAGCCACAGCATATGAATTTTGTTGTCGAAGAAGGAATTTGAAAGAAAAGAGCCACATAAATCGATAATTTTGTATTGTTTTATTTAGTTCTTATTTTTTTATAAATAAAATTATAATTTTTTTACACCTTCTAAAATTGTTTATTAAAATTTGTAATTTCTTTATTTTTAAATAGATATTTTATTTATTAATGTATTTGATTACTTATTTTCTTATGATCATGTTTTATGAATTACATAAATAAAATTATTATTTTTTATTTTTTCACTATTATTATTGTTGTTGTTATAAACTATTTTCCAAAAAATTGATTACTTTTACTTTAAAAACAAATTATTTTATTTTATTTTTTATAAATAAATATTTATTTTTAAAAGTAATTATCTTTTATTAAATTATTTATTTTCATACAAACACCAACCAGCTTTATAAAATACTTGTGTTGTAATGGCTTGTCCTTTCCCGTGACCAAACATGTTCTTAAATTCGTGTTTGGTAACGAGGACACTTCGTCGAAAGGAATTACAATTTGTTCTCTCTTTTCATTTGGTTAAACTTAGGGGAGATGGGTCAAATCTAAAGGATTATTCCTACTGTGGGGATTTGATCTTCGTAAACACTAGTCTTTTCCAAGGGCTACTGCTACAGCATCTAAGAATTAGCGAATAAAATAATCTTAGGTAGTTTAACTTATCAAATTTTAATTTTGTTGATTAAAAATTACAAATTTGAGTTTTATAAATTTTAACGTCTGGAAATTTATATGATTGTTAATTTCAGGATCCCTGAAATTAGTTAAGATACGCACAAACTGTCCCAAACACCCACGTTAATAAAAAAAAACATTAACATACATAAACAATTTTTTTGTTTATTTAAATTCTCATCAGTTAAAGGCTCTGCTTATGCTAGCTAAGACCCAAATGCTCCGTGTGCTATAAAATAAAAGAGTAAATTCATAACTAATTCAAAGCTATTTTACCACCGATAAAAGATATTGAAAATTTGAGTCGAGCTTAAATCAATCTTGATGATGTACAAAATGACACCATTTAATCACAAAATGATTTTTTTTTTATATATAAACTTATTTAATTACTTATGGTAAATTGCATTGATTTAATATTTCTCACACACATGCAGACCATAGCAGCAGCAATTGTAATTGGTGTGATTCTCCATGCTGGAAACCATCTAGTCTGTGATTTTCCAAGGCTTGTAAATTCATCTGATGAGCAATATAGAGCATACCTGAGTGATGACTTTGGTGGAAACAAACCTTCATATGCAAAACTGGCTAGAGGGGCTGAAGGTGTGACTGGAATCTTAATGGTGATCAGCATGGCCATTGCATTTACACTTGCAACAAGATGGTTCAGGAGGAGCCTCATTAAGTTTCCAAAACCCTTTGACAGGCTCACTGGATACAATGCATTCTGGTATTCGCACCACTTGTTTGTCATTGTCTACATCCTGCTCACCATCCATGGTGTATTCCTGTATATGGTGCATGGATGGTACAAAAAGACGGTATGAATCTGAAATCTTTTAATGGCAGTGAATGTTTTTCTTGTTTGAGATTGTAAACTAACGGCGATTTATTGCTTGCAGACATGGATGTATCTTTCTGTTCCAGTTTTACTATATGCCGGAGAAAGGGCGCTGAGGTTTTTTCGATCTGGCTTCTATACTGTCAGGCTTCTCAAGGTATAACATCCTGAAGTCTGTCATTTCAGTTCTATCTTATGGTTAATGTCTAAATGTTACCATCTTGAAAGAGCCCTATAAACTGGCACAGTACTTCTGTAAAGTTTAGAACCTACTGTACTAGATTTTTGTCATAATTCTTTTTTTCATCCAGGTTGCAATTTATCCTGGAAATGTTCTCACATTGCAAATGTCTAAGCCTCCCCAATTCCGGTACAAGAGTGGACAGTACATGTTTGTCCAGTGCCCTGCTGTTTCTCTATTTGAGTGGTAAATCACTATTAATTTCTTAACTCACATGAAAATGGCTTTTTTGGTAGTTTAAAACACTTTCAGTTGTAGTCTACCAGAGAAAGGTGCTTGTAAAATACATCTAGGCCAACTGCTAGCAAGAAACTTGCTCATTTTGTGCTTATTCGCTTTATGGGATATGGTCATTATTTTGTATGATTTTTTTTTTTCATTTTCTGATGAAAGCTAGTGAAAAATAAATTTGATAGGAATCAGTATTTGATTTCTTTCCTTTGTAATTGATGATCGATTGATACCAACGGTTTCAGTTGGTTTCTTTGCTCTGATACCTGATTTTCTCCAGAACTTACAATCAGCATGCTTTATTTTTCCACCCAGGCATCCATTTTCAATTACCTCCGCACCTGGTGATGACTACCTCAGTGTTCACATTCGGCAGCTAGGTGACTGGACTCAAGAACTAAGAAGAGTGTTCTCTGAAGCCTGTGAACGTCCTGTAGCCGGTAAGAGTGGACTTCTCAGGGCTGATGAAACAACAAAAAAAGGGTACAGAATATGTCTATGTTTCCCTTTTCCTTTCCCATTCCGGTTTTTTTTTCCTTTGGATAGCATTTTGTGATTATATTGTTTATGTAACTTTCCTCTCTAATGACAGCTTGCCAAAGCTCTTGATAGATGCGCCTTATGGTGCACCGGCACAAGATTACCGTAAATATGATGTGTTGTTACTTGTTGGTCTGGGAATTGGAGCAACACCTTTCATCAGCATTCTCAAAGATCTGCTTAATAACATTGTCAAAATGGAGGAGCAGGCAGTAAGTGACTAGAAACCTGACTTTCACTTTTCCAATCTGCAATGTATACACATGATCGTTCCTTTAATACTATAGATTCTGTATTGCGAACTATAGAAAATTTCCAGACTTAATCCATGATAGTCTTCTAAATGCACAGTCACAAGTCTGATTCTCATTCTCAGGATTCGGTCTTGGATATCAGTAGGACATCAGACCTGAGCATTGGAAGCAATGATACATCAACCTCTAACAAAGTTTCACCAAAACGTAAGAAGGCTGTAAGGACCACCAACGCTTATTTCTATTGGGTAACAAGGGAGCAAAGTTCTTTTGATTGGTTCAAAGGAGTCATGAATGAAGTTGCAGAGCTTGATCAAAGGGTAATTAATGTCAACTTAGCTTGAAATTATGTAAATTACAAAAAAAATTCCCGTTTTGCTTGGTTTCCTTGATTGTTGACTTTGTCGTTGGACTATTCCAGGGTGTGATTGAGATGCATAATTACTTGACCAGTGTGTATGAGGAAGGCGATGCTCGATCAACCCTCATTACCATGGTCCAAGCCTTAAACCATGCGAAAAACGGTGTGGACATTGTCTCTGGCACCAGGGTAATACTAATTATTTTGTTTAGGCTCATTGCATGTTCATGTTGCGGCTCGCATGTTATATCAGTAGGGCTTTTCCAAATTTTCTGACCCCTTCAATTACACATAAATTACACTCTTTGCAGACAAGTGACAATAGTGGACTGAAATATTAGACCATGCAGGTCTCCTAACAATTCCTCGTTTTATCATTAGGTGCGAACGCATTTTGCAAGGCCTAATTGGAAGAAGGTTCTTTCTAAATTATGTTCCAAGCACTGTAATGCAAGGATAGGTGAGTATACCTTCTAGCTAACAGATTTTTTTAACACAGAAAACCTATCCTCCTGTTCTAATCATATCACTATGGTTTTGGAGCAGGTGTGTTTTACTGCGGAGCACCAGTCTTGGCTAAAGAACTAGGCAAGCTCTGCTATGATTTCAATCAAAAAGGTTCCACAAAGTTCGAGTTCCACAAGGAGCATTTCTAAGTGAACAAGGGGTGGTATATATATATATATTATTTACACCTTTTTTCCACAAAACTCTTCTCCAACACCCTTCCCAACTACAAAATAAGAAAATTTATAATAAGCCAATGAAGCACTGCAGAGTCTTGGGCAGAGAAGGAAAAAGGGGTGGAAAAAAGGCTATAGATGAATATGTGGTTATTTACTAGCACACCAAGCACAGCCAGAAAAAGTTATTCTGGCTGGTGAACTGGCTAGAGGTTTCAGTGATAAACCTCAGCCAGTTCAGAGTTGACATGTAGATAGAGGAAGTAAAAGTGGTATTGCTGAGATGAAGAATGGGTTACAGCTGCAATGGAGAGGTTGACATAATTTGATAATGATAAGTTTGCCAATGCATGATTGTTAGACATTCAAAGGTGGACAGAAGAGGACAATTTTGAAAGGGAGAGTCTTGAATCAAGTTTGTGGACTCGGAAGGAAGGTGGGAGCATTGCACTTTCCCCTCTTGAAGTGTGTGCAGAGAATCCTTCTGGAATGTCAATGCTGCTGGGAGGAGTCAACCTTGTGAAATTGCATTTGATCACTTGATTATAATATGCAAAGTATATGTACATGATGCTCATAGTTTTTTTTTTCCTTGTTTCTATAATATGCAAATTATATGTAGATGTTCAAGAGAGGAAGGCTACTAGTACTGTGTTAAACATTAGGGCTACCACTGGAAGGTAAAAGGGGTCCCTTCTGGTAGGAATAGAGTTTGTAGAGGTTGAAATTGTAACCCTTTTATAGTATTCGAATGAAGTATTTCACTAATCGCTTTAGTTCTTTGATTTACTTGCCATTTTTTCTAACGTAAAAAATGCCCAAGCTAAATGCAAAAATATGAAAAAGTCCCTCTACACCAGCCTTGCAGATTTTATTTTTAGGGGTATTTAAATTATTTTACCATTCAGAAATTAGATGAAAGTACATAATTGTCCTTGGTCAAAAAAGTAAAAAGAATGTTCCTATCTAGGAGTACAACGTTTTCTCAATGACTTCCAGGTTTTTTTTATTTATTTTTTTAAAAAAACATTGTTATTGGGCTTTTGTTTTTTGGAGTACCGAAGGTGAATATGAAGAGGGAAACTGGCCCATCAGTGTGTGCAAATTTCTCAATGTCTCAGCATTTTGCATGTATTGTGGGTTGGGTTGGGCTTAAAACAAGCCCAGGTTGTTTTAGTTTTCTGTTTAACTTTCTGAACCATCTATCTTCAAATACTGGGCCCTGCTCTTACGTAATATGGAGCAGCGGCCTCTAATTGGGCTTCGAATAATAAAATAAAAGTATTTGTTTACGTTTAAGATAAAGGAAAGACACTCTAATTAAGGGGCGGCCTTAAGAACAAAATCCTAGTGTAATGATAAAATTGTTCATAAAATCATTGAATTAGATATCAAGGATAAAGTACTATTTTTACTATGATATAATTGTTTTTTATAAATTGTATAAGATTTAAATTAATTATTTTTTTATTTTTAAGTAAAATTATTATTTAACCTTACAATAAAATTTTAAATTATCTTTCAATCAAGGTTGTATTAGTCTTTTCAATTTTTTTAAATTAGTGTAAATAATTTATTGTAAGAGCTCTTTCATCTTTAAAGCATGATTTTTTTTTTTGTAATATCAAGTTCATTTAGTGATGTTTTTATATTTTAATAAATGTTAAATATTTAAAATAACATGAAATATTGTTTTAGTAATATCAAGTGGGCAGCCCCCACACTTTTCGAGCAACGAGTAATGTGTTGTTCAGCCACCAAAAACCATCTTTATCCGTGGAATTGGAATCATTACGGTACCCCCTCCATAATGGAGCGACATGTATTCCAAGATTTTCATTAGTTCAACATCGATAACAACCCCCATTTTATTCTCACTCTCTTCCTAAATTTTCACCTTAAACATTTAAAAATTTCAGAACAACTTTTTAATTTTTTTAATTATTTAGATTTGATTTTTGTTCTTTTTATTATAGTTTCTTTTATCTTGAAAAATTTATTTTTATCCCCCTTTAAATTTTTAATCTTTTAAATTTAGTTAATGTTTTTTTAATTGCTATTTGTTTTGTTTGAGAGCATTTTTTAAATTGATTTTTGTTTTATAATTTCACTCATTTGTTTGTTTTATTCCTATCAAATTTGATCCTGATTCTTTTGATTGATGTTTTTTTTTTTTACTTTAACAAGTTTTTTAAATTGGTTGGTAATAAAGCTTCTTGATTGAACCTAAATTTAGGGTTTCACGAGTTGTGAGTTTTAAATATATGACTTGGTTTAGGAGGTTCACCGGGATTTACTTCATATTTTTTTTATTTTTCTTTTTTAATATAATTATCTTCTAGTTTCATCCTTCAATATTTATTCAATTAGAGATTGAGTTTTATTTTTTTAACTTGTTTTTTATGAAATTTCTTGTTGGCCTTGAAAATTCTCATTTATTACAAGTCTTTTTATTTGAGGTTCTTTGTTAGGTTTTTTTTGGCTAAATCTTTAAATTGATATTTTTTTTCCTGATTCCATTCTTCAAAACTTGAAATGATTTTTTCCAACAATTTATAAGAATTTTTTTTTCTATTTCATCCTCCTTTATTTTATTTTTTATCTTTTGAATTTAGCTCTCATTTTTTTATTGCTATTTATTTTATTTAAGATAAATTTTTAAATTTAGTTTTATTTATTTTATTTTTCTAAGGTTTTTCAAAGATTTTGAAAATAACCTGGATTTTATTAGATTTTTTTATTTGTTGTTCTTTGTTAGATTTACTTTAACTAATCAATATTAAATTGGTTGGAAATTGAGCTTCTTAATTGAACCTAAATTTAGTGTTTCACGGGTTGTGAGTTCTAAATATATGACTTGGTTTAGGAGGTTTGCCGGGATTTACTTCATATTTTTTTATTTTCCTTTTTTAATATAATTATCTTCTCGTTTCATCCTTCAATATTTATTCAATTGGAGATTGAATTTTATTTTTTTAACTTGTTTTTTATGAAATCTCTTGTTGGCCTTGAAAATTCCCACTTATCACAAGTCTTTTTATTTGATGTTCTTTGTTCGGTGTTTTTGGCTAATTCTTTAAATTGATATATTTTTTTTCCTGATTCCATCCTTCAAAACTTGAAATGATTTTTTAAAACAATTTATAAGAATTTGTTTTTCTATTTAATTATTTATTTTTTTTATCTTTCGAATTTAGCTCTCATTTTTTTATTTCTATTTATTTTATTTGAGATAAATTTTTAAATTTAGTTTTATTTATTTTATTTCTCTAAGGTTTTTCACTGATTTTGAAAATAACTTGGATTTTATTAGATTTTTTTTATTTGTTGTTCTTTGTTAGATTTACTTTGACTAATCAATATTAAATTGGTTGAAAATTGAGCTTCTTGATTTAGGCCCGATCTAGGATTTAATAGGTTATGAGTTTGAGACATTTGCTTAAATTTAGAAGGTTTGTCCGAGTTTTCTTGGTTTTTCTTTTCTTTTTCAAGTGATGTTTTCCTATTTTTTTATCTTTTTTTTAGTTTTCCATTGTTCTTTTTTACTGTTTGCATTCTGTAAGGTTAGTTCCGGTTTCATGATCAAAGTCATCAATTTCTAAGCTTGACGCGAGTTGACTTTTAATTTTTTAGATTTTTTTAAAAATTAATATAATTCAATTTCATCATTCAACATTTTATTTATTGGAAACTGGTCTACTAAAGGTTACTGAAAATTCAACATGGCAGAATGGTTGATGCTTCCTCTTTTTCATGCTACTACTGTTGCAATATTGTGATGTAGTGGTTTGTAGCTCTGAGGTAGTCTATAAACAAATTGTGATTGAATGTCAGGCTTTCAAGCTTGATTCTATTGTCTCAACTTGGAACACTAAACATTCCAATAATCTTTTTGCTTATAAAAATTGCACTCGTTGAATGTAACTCTTGCGTAAGACTTATTCTGATTATTAGATAATGACTTAGAAGGTACTGCTAGCATAGAAGGATTAGAAGTAGAAAGGATTTCTTTTTCAAAATAAGACTAAAGATGTATTTCTTCAGCCAATAACTCACTAACAACTGAGTCAATAGAAGGCGGTGGAGAACGATGCAAAATTTAACGTCTAAGTCCTTCAAAATCATTGTAAATTACCGTTAAAAACTGTATCAATCATTGTTGCTCTCTACGAGCAATAAAGGAACCATATGCCTTTAATTTTGTTAATTCTGTAAGAGTTAATTAATTTCAAAGATCTGTCATGGTAGAATAAAACTTCTAAATATTCATATTTTTATGGTGAAGAGCTCGTATATCATTCTCTAATTGATATTGCTTTGAAAAATTTAATTGCATGAATAATCTTTGCAAATGATCTGAAACCTTCTTTGTTATCTCATACTTCGCCAACTGTGTACCTATAGAATGCTCAACATAACTATTAATCCAAGTAATAATCTTTGTGTTGTTTGCTTCTCAGACATCTATTAAAGCAGCATAACCCTTATCAATATTTCTAGATATCATAGAAGTTCCACTAACATATTCCTATATCTTTTTATCCTTAATTTTTTTTCATCACATAACTCCAATACGAATAATTATTTTCATCCAATCTCACACTCATGGACTAAAATGAATCATCTATTTTAATAGTCATAATCAACAAACAAAGAAAACCAAAATGCAAAAGAAAGAAAAACAAAATACTATATTGCAGAAACTGAGCAAATATGTTTTTAAAGTTATACGATCACTCAAAAAAAAAATTGGTTTGAGATTAAGCATCATTCCATGAAATTAAACTCTAATATCATATTAAGCAATCCAAAAATTAAAGAAAAATACAAAAATAAAAGAGGAAGAAATTAAGGTTTCATTGATACTGCATAATGTGATAATAATAATAATCTAAAAAGAATAAATTTAATATAAATAAAAAAAGATTATATATAGATTAAATTAAAAAAAATATTATTCTATTTTTAATAAATAAAATAAAATAAAAACCTAAATTTCTTAACAAAATTATATTTCAATGATAAAGAAAAAATCGTGAGGCCTCATCAGGGGCCCAATTATTCCCAAGTTAAATATAGCGGCGCCACCACGTCATCGAACGGGTCCACTAAAGGTTACTGAAAATTCAACATGGCAGACTGGCTGATGCCTCCTCTCTTCAATGCTAGTACTACTACTATATAGAAAGTGATTCAACAATAATGCCACATTTAGAATATTATCGCGCATAAAACAAGAGACGCAGTTTCTTAAAATCTCGAAGAGAAACTAACCCTCTACAACTACAAGCTCGAGCAAAATGTCCGACGGCTGTCATCCCCGCGGTGCCTTACCTGCTCCTGGACTTGCAGGATGTCCAGTGGGCCATGGGAAATAGTCGTGGTGCGCGTAAGCTGGCCCGGACACCCCATGTAAATCAAAAAAAAAAAAAAATGTCCGACGGCAATCAGATAGTTCCATTAGCACCAGCTAATTCTTACCAGAGAAGCGACGAAGAGTATGCCACGATACAACACAAAGCGTTACGGCCAAAAAGAAGTGGCAAATGTTTTATTTATTCTCTTGCTTTGATTGTCATCCTGAGTGCAATCATCCTAGTTTTTGCAATAATTGTGAAGCCAAGAACTCCGCGTGTTAAATTAAGCTCGGTTGCCGTCGAACATCTAAGTTACGGTGACAATCCAATCCCTTCATTCAACATGTCACTAGCAGCCGAGGTGAGTGTCAAGAACTCAAATTTTGTTTGCTTCAAATTTGAGAATACTAGTTCTAGTGCTCTGTACAAGGGCATGGTAGTTGGTGAAGCAAAATTGAGGAGCGGGCGGGTCGGAGCTAGAAAAACAAGGAGGATGAATATTGTTGTGAAAATCAGGTCATCAGGCAGTCTGTCCGAAGCTAAGAACCTAAGTAGTGATATTAATTCTGGGATGTTGAAGATGTACAGCTATGCCAAGTTGAAAGGAGACGTCCGTTTGTTTGGAACCGTGAAGAACAGGACTGCAGTAATGAGTTGTGGAATGAATCTTAATTTGAGTAGCCGCTCAATCCAAGATTTGGAGTGCAACTAGCTAAATGTATAACTGTGAGGGAGTTGTATAATTATTTTGTTGTCTGTAAAAGGTTTTGGGAATATATGTGTGTGTGGCAGTGTGTGTATTTCTAGTAAATCAATTCTGTTTTGTTTTTTTTTTTTGTGATTTCACTTGATTTATTCTTTTCGTTGCTTTTAAAAAGAACTAGAACTGCTTGACCCAAGTCCTCAATCATTCAAATCCCAATATTTGAGCGAATTTTGCAGCCCCGAATGATGAACATGTATCTCAATTTTACGTCTTTTGATGCCTAAAAAAAATTACTTTTTAACTCGTAGTATGAAAGCTTCTTAAACATATATAGAACTTCTAGCTATGTGTGCGAGTGCCCATGACAAATAATTCTAGATTGTTTCATGGGCATCCATGTCCCAGTCCTACAACGTGTTTCCAAAAAAAATATCTCAATGCATCCATTACTTCGTGGGCCACATTGGCAGCTCTATGATGGAGAAAGACTCCTTGAGCTGGGCAAAGGTAACTTGCTTAACTCAAAAAGATGTCCATTGGTTATAAATGTGAAAGAAACATTGTGAGAAGCGTTCCTGAGCCTTCAATAATTATAAGAGACCAATAGGGGCTTGTTCGGGAAGGATAGACATTACTGATGATGCTAACAGCTAGCCGAACGATCCCCCCTCGGCCTACTGTATGAAAGAGTTTTTCTCTATTTCTTTCGTAGTTGCTCTCAGTCCTATATATTTCATGCATGTCCCGCCCAGCTTGATGAGTTTTGCCACGCTTCCATAAAGAGTTCCATGGAAATTATCAAATATACAGACCAAAAGACAACTTGCCAGAGAAATATTCTCCAAATGAAGCAGCCTCAAAGAGCAACGATTGTATCTTCCATGCACATGCGTTGACCGTTCAAATCCCGCTAGCTACTTGTAACCCTCTGGCATTAAATTTTATATCTGAAATCTTCTTGAAAATTAAGAATTGAATTTTCTTAAAAAATCAATCTTTAAAAATACTATAAAAACAAATCAGAGGTACAATTTAAAAAAAAATTAATAGTAAAATTAACCTTTTCAGAATACATATTTAATCCTCATATTTTATGCCTTAATATTATGATGAAGATAATGAGGGCAATATAAAAAATAAATTATTTAAATTTTATCTTTTTTAATCATATAAATTTAACTTATTTATCAATTAAATATAAATCAAACGCTATATTTCAATTATAATAATAGAGAATTGGTTAGGAAAAACTTTCAGGGCACAGAAATGGGCTTTGTTTATAAGACAGAATAAAACCAAAATGTCCGATTCCTTTGCCTGGGCTTGTAAGCTGTACTAAGCTTACAAGAATGTAAGAACCCGTTTGGTAATGAGGTTGTGTCTGCGTTTTGTTTAAAATACAGATGCAACCCTTTTGATAAATAAAAAAACACATTTCACTGTGTATGGATCCTGTGTTTTTTCACGTCTGAGACGCAGGAAAAGAAGAAGCAGTATTTTACTGCTTTGTACACACTATTCACGCTAATTTTAATTAGCATGAACAATATAGCATATACTGATCAGTGAACAGTGCAAGAGATTTGCACTGTTCACTCGAAAAACAACGAACAGTGCAATTCACATGCATTGTTCACAGACTTTTTTTTTATTAACATTTTAAAAAAAACTAGTTTAGAGTGAATTAAATTCATTTGCACTGTGATGTGAATAATATTTTTTTCTCGAAAAACTAGTATATAGTGAATTAAATTCACTCGCACTATAATATCAATTTTATGGCTGATAATATTTTATCTAATTTTATTACACGCTTAAAATATTATGAAACATGTAGTTTTTATCGGATAAATTTTGTACGTAATGGAATTATAAATAGTTTAATGGAATAATAAAAAATATTTTATATAAAGTATTATTTATTTCATGATGTAATAGAAGTAATTAATTCTACAATATTTAAATTTAAAACCATCAATATTAATATAGATTTTTTAGAATTATTTTATAACCTTAATTTCAAAAGCATTCTTAACCAAACACATTAAACTATCAGAGTTTTAACCAAACACCTATTTTTTCAAACAAACTTCAACTAAAAATAATTTTTATAAAATAATTTTTTTTAAATTATAACCACAACAACTACCACAATATTAAATACACTTTAAGATGAACAATGATAACTAATCCCAAGGCCTGCGCTGGCAACTTTCTCAACTCAATTTCCAGCCAACTGGGCTATAAATGTAAGCTTTTCTGTGTAATAGACCAGGCTTAAATGAAAAGTTAATTTGGTCCAACGCGCAGTTGGTTAAGCCTTCGAACTTTTACCTCCGAGGAATAATAATTTTATCATGTAGATTCTTTTTTCTTTTTAAGAAAACAAATTCGATTTCTACGAAAAGATTCATCTCAAGATAAATGATTTGTGGGTAAATTTAATTTATCCCCTTGAGGTTTATGTAGTTTCCCAAATTTACCTAATACTTATCTTTCATTTTTTTTTCACTCCTTGTAAAAATCTCAATTTCATCTTTTAAGTTTATATAATATCTTAATATAATCTAAAAGGTAAGAAGGAAAAAAAATTGAAATTGAAAAAACCATTAAAGAATTTGAAAAAAATAAATGAATATTAGCTTGTATTAAAATCATCATTAACATACTGAAGGTTCTGTGGATTATATTATAATGCTTGTTAGCCTTTATTAAAATTCATTGTTAATAGTTCAAAGTCAAGAGTCAAGACGTCCACCCCTGCAAACGCGTTAGGACCGAACATGGAAGGCTTGACGAAACGCTTCACTGACAGTTACATGCCAAACAATATGGACAAGATTTAACAAATTGCAACAAGGAAAAACGAAAATTCAATCATTCCCTTCTTGAGTTCGGCCATGGCAGAGACAGAGCAGGCCAAGCCCTTCGCCCCGGCAGCATTCCGAATCGGCAGCGTTGAGGAAGAAAACATGCCTACGCTGTCGAAAACTCAACGACGAAATTGCATAAAGTGCTGTGGCTGCATCACTGCCATTTTCTTAATTCTTGCTACGACTGTTGTAGTTTTAGTCCTTACAGTTTTTCAAGTCGACGATCCTGTGATCAAGATGAACAAGGTATCGGTGCAGCGGCTAGAGCTTGCTAATGGGACTCTTCGGACTGATGTGAACGTTACACTTCTAGCTGATGTCTCCGTCAAAAATCCCAATGCAGCCGCATTCAAATTCAACAACGGTACAACAACTGTTTACTGTGGTGGCGTGATGGTTGGTGAGGCTAATACTCCGCCAGGCAAGGCCGAGGCGAGACGGACGCTACATATGAATGTCACGGTAGATTTAATTCCTAACAAATTATTGGGCGTTCCAAGCTTGATGAGTGACATAGTGTCGGTAAGGAAATTGACTATGAGCAGCAATACAGTAATTCGTGGTAAGGTGAGGATACTCCAAATTATTAAGAAATACCTTGTGGTGAGAGTAAACTGCACCATGACATACAATTTTACAAGTCAGGCGATTCAAGAAGGTAATTGCAAACCACATCTTAGCAAATAAGCACACTATAATGTAGTTTTCACATTTTACTGCTACAATTCCTCTTGTTGTAGCTTTTATGCTATACGTTCATTGATGGATTGCTAAATAGCAGTCTCTGTAAGCGACAGTGTTTCCTTTATAGATTGATATAGGAGAAATCACTGGGATTTTGTGCCCTTCATTTGTATTTCTTTCTTTCCTTCTTTCTTTTTTAAGAATATTGTATGAATTTGTACTTGCAAAGCAGGGTTTGCTCCAAATAAAATTACTTACATCAAATCTTTACTCAATCACAAGCCTAATTGGAAGAGTTTGTTCGTCCATCTCGAGAAAGGGGACATTTCCTTGCCGTAATCCGATGAAAGGATTCATTGTGCTTAGACCATGCTTTTCGGAGTGGTGGGATAGTAAAGATGGGGGGGGGGGGGGGAGGAACATTTTCAATTCCCAGATTTTGCATTGCAAATAACACAAAAAATATCCTAT
>Ga0325411_1000693_pt1 | contig 36037 bp, 19 predicted proteins | sample PopdelMetagenome_13_FD_206181 | JGI IMG/M metagenome (GOLD analysis project Ga0325411, IMG submission 206181) | Populus deltoides microbial communities from Bellville, Georgia, United States - Xylem-PdIQD-R4 | ecosystem: Host-associated > Plants > Phyllosphere > Stem > Wood/Secondary xylem...
GATTAGTTTTTCTAAAAAGATGACACAATAGAGTAGCCGTTTAAATCATATCAAATTAATTAATTTTATAGTTAATTCGATAATCTTTCGGCTATAAGAATTGTCAATCCCCTAGAATATGCTAGCATAAATCCACAAAGGGGTCCAATAATTTAGCTTCTAGGCTAAATCAACTCTATCATCAATAACCGGCATGATTCAAGAGCTGGTGTGATCCGGGACAGTAAAATTCCAGGCAGAGAAAATTAACACCTCTTTGATTGTAAATATTAAATAAAAGAACTCTGTAATAAAGGAATTGAATTTCATGACGCCAACATGCCGATGCAATGACCCAAAAAATGAATTGGGTTTCTGTTCGTGCTACTGCTGTTATTGATCTGATTCTGATATGACTATATATATATATATATATATATATATATAGAGAGAGAGAGAGAGAGAGAGAGAGAGAGAGAGAGAGAGAGGCCTGTGCAGCTATAGCCCGTAGACAACCCATCACCTACTCATTTTGTTGACAAAGATAAATAATCCAAATAAACTCATTATTTTGAAATGAACAAATTCATGTGCAGATTGTGTTTTGCAAATATGGATTGTCAGTATCCCCTCTGGTTCTTGTTGGACAGGCGTGGGAGTGATTCTGGGCACAAGTTTTCTTAGAGGGCGTCGATGGTTCTTTGTCGTTTCGGCAAGTTTTTTACGAAAAGGAAAAAATAAAATAAAATAAATTTTAAAGCTAATATGTACGAGCATCCCTAAAATATATAGGTCATTTTAATTAACACCCTTTAACTATTATTTATTTATTTCAACACTCGAACTATTAGGTGTTTTGATTGACATTCAATCTCTCCATTTTTTTTTATTAAATATAATGAGAGTTGCACATGATTCCTTATAAAATATCAAAACGTCTTCAAAATGAATTAAAAAACTAATAGTTTAAATTCATTCAAAATTATTATAAAAATAATATATATACAATATGATAAAATTATTGTAATGAAGTCAATGGTGTTTCAGAGTGTGGCAAATGTTGCTTTTCAAAGTGCTTTCGTTTAAAAATGCATCAAAATAATATATATATATATATATATATATATATATATATTTAAAAAATTATTTTTAATATCAGCATATCAAAACGATCTAAAAACAAAAAAAATTAATTTAAAGCAAAAACAATTCAAATTTTGATGAAAATAAAGTTCAACCTCAATTCCAAATGGAATCTAAACCTAGATAGTCTATGATTTTTAGTATTTTTTAAGAAAAATATATGACTTGCATGCACTATTTAACAACTAAGTTAAATATCAATTTCAACACCTATCGTTTGGTTACTTTCCCTGGACAATAAAAGATTAAGACAATGGATACAAAAAAAAAAACAAGACAAAACTGAAGACAAAGATAGGATTGTGTTTAACAGTGGTATACACAACATACTGATTGTGTTTGTATCTTGTTTAGTTGATGGTGGATAAGAAAGAGTAAACTATGAAAAAATTATTTTACCATTAATATGTATTACAATCAAATTATTTTAAAAAATAATTAGAATTTTTTAGTTTAATTTATATTGAGTTTTGAAATTAATAATTATACAATAACCCTAGTTATAAAATTCAAACCAACCCGGTAGGTCAACCCAGGACCTGGGTTGACCACAATCTTGGATCGATGGGTTGACCACAGTCTTGGATCGATTTGGGTTTAAAAAACTCAAGAAAAGATTTGTTGACCTTTAAGTCATAATTTATGTTTTTAAATATATTTTGATGATAACATTAAAATTAAAATTGAACAAATAAAATGCACACACTTCACTATGCATGCATTTAAAATGATTGATATAAAACCTGATAGACGGTTATAAAAATTTACCATGTTAAAACTAATAAATTAAATTGGAACTTTGTATTCGACCGTTTGGTGATATTAAATGAACCAGTCGATTGCTTATTTATCAGTGATAAACACCTGGGAATTTTTCAGGAACCGGTTGCCTGATAACTTGATCAATACAAACCGATTGACCGTTTTAACTGCTAGTGGGGCCGTAACGACTATATATCTTATCTAAATGTAAAACCAATAATAGAATCTAAATATATATCATATACAAGCTATTTTAAGAGCAAAACAATTTCAAAATTATCAATACTTAATTATACTCATATTTGTGCAATCAAACCTTCATAATATATCACATTTTCATTCTCACTACACTTAAACATTTTGTAATCTTGTAAAAAAAGAACAAATATCTAGCATTTTGTTTTTATGGTCACTTTGTAATTTTCAGAGATTCTATGAAAAGAGATTGGTTACGCTTAATGGATGATATTATGACCCCTAAAGCATCCTATATTAGGCAGGCTACATTGCTACTTTTGTCTTAAATTGCTATAGGTTGTTGTGCTATGTTATCAATGATGTATCTATAATATTTATGACTCTGGTGTCAATAAATATTGATGTTGATATTTTTTATTCTAACGACAATAAATACTAGAGTTGATATTTTTTACTCTAGCGTCAATAAATATCAGGATTGATACTCGTCATGAATCTATTTACCTCAAACACTTATAAATTTAGTTTTTAAATGGTCATTGGACCCACAAGAATGATAAAAGTGGGCTTTGGGTCCCTTTAAAAAGATGAGTTTTTGGTATTTTATATGTAGACCTAATGGGCCATTTTATTTGGGCAAAGTTCTAATAGGCTTTATAAACTTGTTATGAAGTCCATATGCAAACAAAATACTTTCTTCTATCAAAAAATCTATTTTAATATTTATATAATTAAATAAAAATATATTTAAAAAAGTTCCCTTCACAAGATTAAATATTTTCATTTGTATCTATTTTTTGCTTTTTAAGCATCTCTATTAAAAAAAGCATTTGAGAAGAACCAAATGGTTAATATGACTTTTTAAATAGTATAAATATATTTTTTTTTGTGTACACTCCAATTTAAAAAGACATTATAACAACCCATTTGTATTTTAATATATCAAATATTAATACTTTTGGTTTTTTTTTTTGAGAAAAACTGAAAAAAGAAGTTGAATTGATGAAAGAATGAAACTTTAAATAATCAATTTTAATGTTTTGGCTTTTGATAGACATCTATCTGAACTTTTATTTAAGAGAAAAATTATTTTGGTTTTATCATTGGAGCTGCAATATCAAGAAAGAAAAGCTAAAAAATTATATATTTTCTTAATTTTTAGCTCTTTTTTTTTTGTCTCTCCCATATCAACTTTCCACTTTAATATTTAATTAATATTAATAATTCTTTCTATAATTTATCAGTTTATATATTTTTAATTTATTTTATAAAGCACTAACATCATATTTCTAATTCTCAATTAAGAAATCTCATGATATTAAAAAAGCATTAATAACATTGACACATGCATATTTTACATTAGAAATTAATTTAAAATCTTATCTATAGCATAGTCCAAATTTGTTTTAGGGTGTTAATTATTAGAAATTAGGGTACTGCACGTTTTTGAAGGGTAACTATTACCCTCCAAGCAATATATATATTTTCTCTTTTTCTCTTTTTTAATATTAAAAAATTAATCAAATTAATTTTTAATTGTCTCTCAATAATTATTAGTAGGAATTTAATTATTTTACTTGTCTTCACTAATATTTAATCGTTTAATTTATAAATATACCAAACATTCTTAAAAATCAACTTTTACATCTTCTGTGATTATTATTCCTTTAACAATTTACTTCCATTTTTTTTAACCTTGTACTAAACAAACACTATCTACGAAATCAAAGTTAGAAGGAGTGCGGACCATGCTTATCCATGTTTTCTAGAAATTTACCCTCTTCTACGTCAGTTGGCTAGCTATTGATGGAAGAAAAATTAAGTCATGTGGAAAATTCTGGAAATTATTTGCTGCATGAGCATGCACACATATATATATATATATATATATATATATATATATATATATTTGTCAATCAATTATATCTCGACAAACATTAATGTTTTCTCTTTTTTCTAAAAGATTTCAAATTCGAAGCTTTGTTTTGTAAAAAGAAAAAGAAAAAAAAAACCACACATAAATACCTCTTTATACCACAAATTTATTTGATAAAAATCTTAATATTTCTTTTAATTCTCATGATGTAGAATTCTGAAATATCGGGTGGATTCTTTAATAATGGAGGCAAGCTCATGACCTTAGATCGAGTATTTGGTTAATTTCTAATGCATTGTTTTGACAACTGATCTGCTAGCTGCACTACCTGACACTATACCAGATGATGGCGGTGATATGGACTCTCGAATTATGATATGATCAGTTGCATGACTGATACTACTGTGCAAGGCTTTACCATCTGTGGAAGGGAGGATATTCTCTTCGAGCAAATTAAAGGCGTGGCTGCTCGCTATTGCAGATGATTTGCCAAACTTCTTTTTATTTAATTTTTTGACAATTATAATATATGTTTTCAAAATTTGAATGATTAAAATTATAAATAAAAAAATACTTTTTAATTAAATTTAATTTGATTTTCTTATCAATGCTTTTTTTTTTGGGGACAAAAAACACGTAAATATTATATATATATATATATATATATATATATATATATATATATATATATATATTCATAAACAAATTGAAAACAAATTTGCATATTAAATTTATGTAATTGTTTAATAAATGAATTGACAACATTACCTTTAGAAGCTAGAATCGTAGTTGAGATGTAAAAGATAATTGGATGAATTTTTAAATTTAGTTGTAATAAACTTAGTTAAAAATAATTTTATTTTAAGAAAAAAAATAAAATAATTAAACAAAAAAAAGGTGAAAGGCCAGGTGCTATAGACTCGAAAAGCTTAGCTAGTGTGTCTAGTCTTACAAAAAAGTTATGTTACAATTACAGGATTTCAAGTTAATTTCTAATAAAAAAATAAAGGTGCTGATGTTGTCGCACGTGCGCGCATGGTGTGATGGGATGTCAGGGTTAAGGATTCGCTACCTATTTGTTTAGGGTAACTAGGAGACCCAAGTATTATTTGAAATTTCAGGGTAAGGGAATACTTGTGGATATGGAAGGTATTAACACCCCTAACGCATCTTACTTGAGGTAAATTGTATTGTGTGGTTTATTTGTGGTTTAAATGTGTTTATAGATTCCTAACCGGTGGTCTGTCTACGGTTCAGAACAAAGATTTACACTTATGAATAAATCTAGTATTTCAAATTTATCACATGCTCATATGCCCAAATAAATTCTTATAGAAAGAATTCATATAGGTGTCCTAACAGGGTTCACCTATACTGGAAAGCGAAAGCATTTTTTACAACTTGTATATGGTGGTGAAAAATACTTCCAATTAAAACTCATGAAAATTCAAAATAATTCTAAGAATTATCTAATCAACTCATAATATTTAAATATCAGCTTAGTTGTACGTTCAACATTTATACCTGAATGTTGACAATTTATTTTTAGAGAAAAAAATAGGGTTATTGAAATATTGGCCACATCCTTAAGAAATTTTACAAAATTATTGTAAATTAAAAAAAACAAACACAAAAATTTTCTAAAACAATGCTAAAAAACATTTTCTCTCTAGTTTTGTTTTAAATAAAATGCAATTTTTTGTAAGAATTAGGTTGTATGCAATAAATAGAAATAACTTTTTTTTTTTTATTTAAGGTCATATTTGATAAAAATTCATTTTTTCCTAATACAAAAACTATTAAAATAGGCTTAGGGGGTGTTTGCTAATTATTTCTATCAAAACAGGGTCTTAACCTTTGACCCGACCAGGTTGACCTAAAACTTTTGGTTCGACCATAAACCTAACCAAAGTCCACTGGTTTGACCCAAAAAACAAATAGAAAACCCAAACCACAATCCAAAATAAAATCAAACTTAAAAAAAAAACACAAAAACAAAAAAAGAATATCGAAGAACATTCAACATGAACCCAATAATGTAGATTTCAAATCAGACCAAATATGGACAAACCAAAAACACAACCATGTTGGAAATTATGCAAAGATAAATAATCTAGCATTCATGCACTTCGATTATCACTCAAAAATCACGATTTTGTCAAAATGGGTTTATGTTCAAAACCAAAACCCTAGGATTAAAAACTACTGAAAACATGTTATTCATGCAAATAAACCCTAAATTATTGACTAATAAAGTCGCTCAAAGGGTTTCGTGTAAATAATTGGACCAAAATGCCTAGATATAAAACCAGTCATTGTCAAACCCAGAAATAACATTTTAGGCCTCTACAACATGCTTTCTTAGTTCCAACAAACCACATTATCATAACCATGCATATTTGAATCAAAAGAACCAAAAAACAACATCAAATCATCCAGATTATTCAAGATGTTCTAAATAAAAAAACTACCAACTTAAAACAGCTTATATGTTTATGCCATATGGATTCAACATTGTTTTTTCTAGACTCATTTTGGTAATGAATAGACCTATTAAATCTAAGATAAACATCATTGCTTTAACATGTATTGCTTAAATTAAACTAAAATAACATTGTTTTATAAAACAAAAAATACAACTTAAATAGAAGAATTTTATTACATCTAAAATATATCTTAAAAAACTTCAGAAAATATAATCAAACCATCATTGTAACAAAAAGAGCAACCACAACACTATCACATCTTCATGTTTGGAAGCATAAATAAAGACCAAATGATAATTAAAAAAATCACTTAGGTAGGCCACTTGGACTCCACTTTTAAGTTATAAAGTATACCTTCAAGCTCCTAGAGTAACTACTACCTTTTTTGCTTTCCTTGTCAAGTATTGCTTCCACAAGTTTGCTGCCATTTCAAAGCTTAAGAAATCCTTATACTAGGATTTTAAACCTTCACACTTAGACTGCTTTTATCAACCTTTTCTCTTTCTTTTTTCTCCTCTTTGCTCTAATTTTCTATAGGGTATTTATAGGGTTTTGCTAGGGTTTTTTATGGGTTCAAACATAGATTGATCAAAGCTTAGCCTTTTAATCAAAAGTAAAGGGTTTTGGAGTACGTTTTATAGCTATGAGCTCTATACCTATGCTGGTTTTTCAAAGGTGGTTTTGCAACAAACTTGATTTTTGGAGGTTTTCCCAAACTTGGAGACTAATGAGCTTGTTTGGAACAAACTTTTAACTTTCTTCAATGGCCCCTGATTTGGTAAATTTCAACCCCTACAATCATGCGCCTTTTTAGTTTGGTCAATGTTTTTTGATTTTTTCAATCAAGTCCCTAATTACCTATCAAACTTTAATATTTATGCAATTAAACCCCTGATTTGACCAAATTAAAGCCTTAATTGACTTCAAAAATCAATTTTTCTTGCAATTAAATCCACTCAAAATTCTCATTGAGTCCTTACCTATCCAAATTTGTATTTCTTTACCTAAAATAAAAATACTTTCACTAATAAGGCCTTTTTTCAATCAGAATTAGATTGCTAATTTTGTCAAGTTTATATGTATTGATCCTGCAACGTTTCCGCTTGTTACTTTGATCCTTCACCATCAACTTGGGTAATCTTCTAGGCTTTCTTCATGCTTATATTTTGGATTTGTTTTTCTATTTTTTTCTCTTTTCTTTTATTGATTTTTTTCTAGGGTCAAAAGTGAGTAACAATAGATGCTCTCTTTACAATGCTTATAGAAAAAAATTTAATCAATGTTTTGCATAGTGAGCTTGTAAAGAAAAAAGTGTCTAGCGGTTTTATTGGGTGATCCTCCACCCATATTGGAATTCAAAAGAATTTTTTTTTTAAAAAAACGATCTCATTATCATGAGTGACCTGCTCATTTTAAAATAAAAAAATAGTCTATTTTCACGGGCGGCTTGCCCCTTTTGACATTTAAAAATTGATTTGTTTTCATGGGTGACTTACCCCTTTTGACATTCAAAGATTAGTCTATTTCACAGGCGACTTGTCCATTTTAAAATTAAAAAATTAGCACATTTTCATGGGCCATCTGCCCTTTTCAAATTCCAAAAAGAATTTCAGCAAACCTTCATGCTTCCCTGAATTTGGTCTATTTTTGACACGACCAAAAGATTGATGTCTTATCTCAAGTGCAAGAGTGTCGAAGTAATAAATAACCCGGCAAGACTGGGGTCGAACCACAGGAAGGTTAACTGTATAAACTACAAATAAATAAATAGATAATAACAGAAAAAAAGTTGAAGAGAGATTTGAGATGTGATATTGATACAAGGATTAAACAAGGATAAAATAATTGTCAAGGTTAGAGGATTTACTAATGGTATTTCAAACAAGTATAGTATAAACTCTTTTTATTACTCAACTGGAAACCACACACAAAGAAGGTTGCAATCGGATTATAAATTATTAATATGATTACATTAGTTATCTTATTCGAATAATGCTAATACTTGTAAATGTTGTCAGGTATTCATGATTATAACTTATGTTAACAACAAATCAAGATCTTTTCATAGCATAGATGTCGGTTATACCATATGGTTGAGCTATGAAAGTGCCAAGTATTTGTTGTACCAAGGGTTATACAACATAAATCTAGATTTACCATTTAACAAGCAAAGTATTAAAAGTGAGCAAGATAAAAACATGTTAGTATCAAACATTAAAGTCCATGTTGAGTTTATACTATACTTATTCTTACACCATTAGTGTAACCTTTTCACCTTGACATAATAAACTTAGCTAAACATAATGAAAGAGAGAAACATAAATAAACAAAATGAGAACATAAATAAGTTATAAATTAACTAAGTAAAGGAAAGAAAATGAAAAGCATAAACAAGATATTAATATAAACAAAACTTAAGCATTATAAAAATATAAAGAGAGAAAGCACGAACATGATCTTGATCTGAAAACCAAGATTCCTAAATGCATGACAAATGTCTCATTTTATAGGTCAAAATTTGGAACTATTGATTTGATGACTAATTGTTGAGTGGGTGGCTACACCTTGACTTGGTGACAATTCTTATCTTCTTGTCTGAACAAAATATCATTGCTAACATCAGAATTTGAACAAATTGTCTTCATGAAAGTTCTAGGAAAAATAATCGGTGCATTTGGACTTCTAGACTTGAGATATGGGCTAAACATTGAACAGTGGCTGGGTTGCAGGATAGATTCAGACTTCTCTTTTGATGCTAAAATTTGGACTTCCCAACAGCAGAATTGAGTCTTGGACTCTCCTGAATGTTTTAAGCCCATGTCTTAGCTTTCTAGCCATATAAACCACATTGAAATCCAAGATCTACAGCTTTAGATATGATCCTATGACTGAACAGTGTTCCAGTTTGGACTGAACCACCATATCTTTTCTAAGCTTAGCCCTCTCTTTGTCTTCTAAATTTCAGTAGTTAAACTCATCAATCAATCCCTTTATTTATGTGATAGGACTGCATTTAAGATGAACATTTACAATAAATTAAAGGTATCTTATAGTATTAGACATGATATTATAAAACATGCTCTAGTTAAGGAGTTATTGATACTTCAAGTGCAAAATAATGATATAAAACCTTGATAAAAATGCACTTTTAAGTACTAATCACACCCCTCAACCAGCTTATTGCTAGTCCCTAGTAATTAAAGTGTTAAAATAGAAAAACAATTTGCAAGTTCCACAAAGCAAGGCATTCATCATTCAACTTTCATTAATCTATTCAGATAAACAAACTGTCATTAAATTTATATATCTGCTCAATACCTCTTAAACAAAATATTAATAAACCTTCATTTTTATGTGCTCAATGTATGAAAACATAGATGATGGGGCTTTTATTAGAAGAAAACAATATTCTGTTCTAATGTTTAAGGTTAATTTTCTTGAGTTGGGATTATTTTTTTTTAGTATATATACATATAACTTAAAACACAATGCATCTTTAACCCATGTAACGAGCTTTCGGCTAATGACTCCCAGACTAGTTGGTCTTAGGGCATTAGGTGTTGAGATACTCCTACGAGCTTAGTAACTCGGGTTGCAGATACTAATACGTAGATAATGCAATGTTTGATTCTCTTAAGCTTTTCTCCTTAACCCATGTAACAAGCTTTAGGCTAATAGCTCCCAAGTTAGTTGAATTTAGGGTAGTAGGTGTTAAAACACCCTTTCGTGCTTAATTGCTTAGGTTAGGGAGGCTACGAAACCAAACTTATCTACGTTTTTATTATCATCAATATTATCAATTTGTTTTTTTTTTTTTGCAAATTATATACTATCACTTTCTCTTAGTTGTTACATTTAACAAAAGAACATAAAGAATGTAATAATTCAATGTGCAACCCACAATCATATGTTAAAGTGTGTGTGTGAAAATGAAGGTTTAAGAATACTTGTTAAATGAGTATATGAGCAGATTCAAGTGATAACAATGCGAGAGTTTGTAAACCTGAATATTTCAAGAAGTATTTTGATAGACCTTGTTATGAATATTACAAATAACCATTGGAAAATGTTTAGTAAGATGTATTTCAAGAGTCACTAAAATTCCTCATTTACTCTGTCATCCTAGTAACAATAGTTTTGCAAATGGTTTATGAAATAGAAAACACAGTTAGTTAATTTTTTTTTAGTATCAACTACTACTTTTTCCCCCCAACCAAAATGAGAGATTGTCCTCAATGTCCTAAGGTAGAAAGATAGAGTATAGAAGACATCACCTAAAACAACAAACACTGATAAACCTGAAACACACTTAAACAAATATAAGAAATAACAAAACACAAATATTATGCTATTAATAAAACCAAAAGACACAAGGTTTCACAAACGAAGGCTCAAATCTAATCTAAACTTTTTACAGCATTCCATAGTTGACATATTTATGCGACTTATGAAGGGATCAATTACAGGGATAAAAGATTGTAGTTGGTCAATCAATTGTTCAGCAGTAGCAGCAGAGATTATGATTTGTCACGTTGAAGATAAAAATTCATGTTCCACAACTTGATCAAGAAAAGAAAACAAATTGTCATAAAAACCATTAACATTTAACAAACTTATAGGTTTATAGTGAATGTGCAATTGGGCCCAAGAGCAAATATGAAAGATCTCTTCCAATGTGCCCAGACCACCTGGTAAAGCAATAAAGGCATCAACATAGTTAAACATCACATTCATTCGATCAGACATTGTGGAGACCTGTAGTTCCTCTCCAATTGTTTTTCCAATGATGTCCCCTTTTGCTAAAGCTTTGGGTACCACCTTTAAAACTTGACTGCCTCCTAAAAATACAGCTATTGACACCCCCCATTAACCCAAGGCTGCCTCCTCCATACACTAAATGAATCTTTCTCTTAGCTAGTACCTAACCAAGATGATTTGCTGATTCTAAAAACTCCTTTTCTTTCCCAAGACTGGATCCACCAAAAATATAAATATTTCTTATGTGATGACTTGAGGAACCTACCATTTATACATACTTCTATATGTGTTGAATGTATGGGTTAAGTAGAAATGAAGGGAAGAAAGAGAAGATTTTATAGATGAGAAATTGAAAATGCAATCATACCACCTATATGTAGGCCAGCTAGAGTCTCTCTCTCTCTCTCTCTCTCTCTTTATTATTATTATTATTATTATTATTATTATTATTATTATTGAAAAAGCATGTGTATATAAAGGTAGTTGTGATTATGGCTCATATCTTTCCTTGGTTTTACGTCCAAGAACGACTTAAACGCCCTCTATGGGTCGGGGATAGACTTCCCATCTAGTTTTCTTAAAAACTGGCAAACAAAGTCTTTTATAGTCAGATTCCCAAGACTATGCCGAGCATTTTTTTTTTATGAAAATGGGGTTATAAGTTATGAAATGCACAATGCACAATACCATTAGGATATGTCCCAAAAGTCAATAGAAGATTATCTAAAGATTCCTTATGTTTTGAAATAAATCCTGACTTTTGACAATTTTCACAAGCTTTGCAAAACACATGTGTGTCTTTGAACATGGTGGGCCAATAGAATCCATATTGTAAGATTTTTGAATTCATCTTTTTTGACGAGAAATGATTTTTACATGCATCGGAATGACAAAGTTTAATGACACTACTTACCTCATTGTTTGATATGCATCTTCGAAATATTTGATCAGGACAATATTTGAATAAGTAAGGGTCATCCTAATAAAAGTTCTTCACTTCGTTCAAAAATGTTTCTTTATCTTCGGTACTCTAGTGAGCTGGCAAATCTCCTAGTGGAAGAAAATTAATATGATTAGCAAACCAAGGCATTGGACTAAAAGAAAGTAAGGATTCATCAGGAAAGTAATCACCGATTGTTATGATATCGGATGTCGAATCTATTGTCAATCTTAATAAAAGATCCGTATCAACATTTTCGGTGCATTTTTTGTCCTTGATTTCTTCTTGAGAATAAATCATTTGCAAATCTTCATATTCGTCAAACTTTGTTTTACTCACGGTGGATTCAAATTGATCATAAACTAATTCTTCAATAACATCTACTTCCTGTGAATCATTATCATCTCCAGATTGCTTGCAAATATTAAAAATATTCATCTCTAATGTCATGTTTCCAAATGATAACTTCATCAATCCATTCCTACAATTAATCAATGCATTAGAAGTTGCAAGAAACAGACGTTCTAAAATAACAGGAAATGAATTACATGATTCAACAGGTTGTGTATCCAAGATAATAAAATCGACAGGATAAATGAATTTATCAACTTGTACTAACACATCTTCAACTATTCTTCTAGGCACTTTTACAGATCTATCAGCAAGTAAAAGAGTTACAGAAGTTGGTTTTAACTCACCTAGATTGAGACTTTGAAAAACTGAATATGGAAGTAAATTCACACTAGCTCCAAGATCAAGTAAAGCTTTTTTAATTTATGTTCTCCAATAAAGCATGAAATTATAGGACAACTAGGGTCTTTATATTTCAAAGCATTATTGTTTTAAAGAATAGCACTTACTTGTTCAGCAAAAAAAGCTTTTTTTTTCACATTCGTTTTTCTCTTCACAATGCACAGATCTTTTAAAAATTTAGCATAAGAAGGTACCTATTTAATAGCATCCAACTAAGGTATATTGATCCTTACCTATTTGAAAGTTTCAAAGATTTTAGAGTTGTGATTGACTTTCCTTTGTTTGGTCATAGCATGAGGAAATGGAAGTGCTGGCGGGAAATCAGTCTTTTCTTTGCAATGTTTAGATTCAACCCCTTCCTTACCCTCAGAGATTAACTATCATCTTTCTCACAAGGTTTAAGAGTGGATTTTTCAATAACCTTACCATTGTGAAGAGTGATGATTGATTTGACTTGATCCATGTGTTGGCTTCCGGAATAACTTGTATTTGCATTGTATTACCCCTTTGGATTTTGCTGTGGTTGAGATGAAAACTTACCTTTCTCTTGAAAACTGAGAGCAGATGTGAACTTTGTAAGAGTATCTTTAAAATCTGTCATGCTTTGATCAAGTTGAGTGTTGATTGTCTCTTGCTTTTCAATGAATGCATGCAATGTTTCCTCAAGATTTCTTCTAGGAGGTGCATATCCATTAGAATTTTGAAAATTATGGTGTGCTTGAAACGGTGATTGTGAAGTTTGTGCATCACTCTTCCAACTAAAATTTAGGTGATTTCTCCAACTAGGGTTGTATGTTTATGAGTATGGGTTATGATTGGGCCTTTGGAAACTATTTAAAGCATGGGTTTGTTCATGGAGGCATTCCCTAAAAGAAGGCAAAGTTGGACAGTCATTGGTTGAGTGTTCATTGGTTTCACAGATTTGACACACAATGTCTTGAACAGATTTTAGTTTACCTTTCTTTTTTAATTCTAGTGCCTCGACTTTTCTAGCTAAAGATGCAAATTTGGCTTGGAGGTCATGATCTTCCCTAAGGTTATACATACCTCCACTAGATGTATGAGGTTGAGTTTTACCCGGGGCCTCATAAGTACCTGTAGTGTCCTAATTTTGAGCATTTTCAGCTAGCAAGTCTAGGTACTCTATTGCTTCATCAGGGTCTTTATCTTTAAAAATTTCATTGCACATCAATTCAACCATTTGCCTATCTCTAGGTGTTAACCCTTCATAAAAATATGAAACCAATCTCCATATTTTAAAACCATGATGAGGGCAAGTATTAAGCAAGTCTCGATACCTATCCCAACATTGGTAAAATGTTTCTCCTGATTTTTGAGTGAAAGTGATGATTTGTCTTTTGAAAGAGTTTGTCGTGGAAAAAATTTCTTTAAAAATTATTGTTGCATTTCATCCCAAGCACAAATGGATCCTGACCTAAGATTTTGTAGCCATGTTTTAGTTTTATCTTTTAATAAAAAGAAAAAAGCTTTAATCTGATGGTGTTCATGCTACAATTTAACTCATTATAGGTGTTACATACCTCCTCAAATTCTATCAAATGCAAGTATGAATTTTCTAGATCTAAACCATGAAAGGAAGGTAAAAGTTGAATAATACCTGACTTAAAAATTAAAATGAGATGCATCAGAAGGGAAAACTATGCATGAGGGTGCACTTGTTCTTGTGGGATTCATGTGGTCTCTAAGTGTTTTAACACGGTTATTCTCATTATTCTCATTATGAAGCGACTCGTTATCTTCTTTGGCCATATTTTCTTAAAACGATAAGGATACCCTACAAAGTCTACCACTTAATGTACATGACCAAACTCTCATGCACGTGTAGGAAGATAATAAAAGGAAGAAAAGAAAAGAAAAAAAGAAACAAAACAAAACAAAACAAAAAAAATCAAAAGTTAGATAAAATGAAAAGTGAAAAGAGAAAATAAAATAAATATTATAATTTATTCAAGAATTTACCTTCCCGGTAACGATGCTAAAAACTTGACACGATCAAAAGATTGATGTCTTATCCTAAGTGCAGGAGTGTCGAAGTAATAAATAACCAGGCAAGACCGGGGTCGAACCTCATGGAGGTTAACTATATAAACTACAAGTAAAGAAATAGATAATAACATAAAAGGAGTTGAAGAGAGCTTTGAGATGTGATATTGATATAAGGATTAAATAAGGATAAAATAATTATCAAGGTTAGATGAGCCATTAATGGTATTTCAAACAAGTATAGTATAAAATCTTTTTATTACTCAACTAGAAACCACACACAAACGAGGTTCCAATCGAATTATAAATTGTTAAAATAATTACATTAGTTATCTTATTCGAATAATGCTAATATTTGTAAATGTTGTCAGGTATTTATGATTGCAACTTATGTTAACAACAAATCAAGTTCCTTTTATAGCACAGGTATCGGTTATACCATACGGTTGGGCTATAAAAAAGCCAAGTATTTGTTGTACCAAGAGTTATACAATATAAATCTAGATTTACCATTTAACAAGCAAAATATTAAAAGTGAACAAGATAACAAATACAAAACATGTTAGTATCAAATATTAAAGTCCATGTTGAGTTTATACTATATTTATTCTTACACTATTAGTGTAACCTTTTCACCTTGACATAATAAACTTAGCTAAACATAATGAAAGAGAGAAAAATAAATAAACAAGATAAGAACATAAATAAGATATAAGTAAACTAAGTAAAGGAAAGGAAATGAAAAGCATAAATAAGAGATTAATATAAACAAAACTTATGCATTACAAAAATATAAAGAGAGAGAGCAAGAACATGATCTTGATCTGAAAACCAAGATTCCTAAATACATGGCAAATGCCTCATTTTATAGGCCAAAATTTGGAACTATTGATTTGATGACTAATTGTTGAGTGGGTGACCATATCTTGACTTGGTGACAATCCTTATCTTCTTGTCTGAACAAAACATCATTGCTAACGTCAGAATTTGAACAGAATATCTTTATGAAAGTTCTATGAAATTGTCTCAGCTTTCCAACATAAAAATAATCGGTGCATTTGGACTTCTAGAACTTGAGATATGGGCTAAAAATTGAACAGTGTCTGAGCTGCAGGACAGATTCAGACTTCTCTTTTGATGCTAATATTTGGACTTCCAAACAGCAGAATTGAGTCTTAGACTCTCCTAAATGTTTTAGGCCTATGTCTTAGCTTTCTAGCCATATAAACCACACTGAAATCCAAGATCTACAGCTCCAGATATGACCCAATGACTGAACAGTGTTCCAGTTTGGACTAAACCACCATATCTTTTCTAAGCTTGGCCCTCTCTTTGTCTTCTCAATTTCAGTATTTAAACTCATCAATTAATCCCTTCATTTATATGATAGGCCTGCATTTAAGATGAATATTTACCATAAATTAAAGGTATCTTATAGTATTAGACATGATATTATAAAACATGTTCTAGTTAAGGAGTTATTGATATTTCAAGTGAAAAATGATGAAATAAAACCTTGATAAAAATACACTTTTAAGTACTAATCAATTTTCATGATGGACGTGTCAATTTTAAAATTAAAAAATTAGCCTATTTTCACGGGCGACCTGTAATTTTCAAATTCTAAAAATAATTTCAGCAAGCCTCTATGCTTCCTAAAATTGGTCTATTTTTACGAGCAAGTTTACCATTTTAAAATTAAAAAAATAGCCTACTTTCACGGGCAACCTACCTTTTTAAATTTCAAAAAGAATTTCAGTAAGCCTCCATACTTCCCTGGTATTGGTCTATTTTCACGAGCGACCTGCCCATTTTAAAATTCCAAAAATTGGCTTATTTTCATGGGTGACCTACCATTTTCAAATTTCAAATATTAGGATCTACTTTGAATTCTTTCAAAATTCAAAACAAAATACCTTCTAAGGGTAAACTCTTAAAATGAGTGACTTGTCTTATAGCCTTAGTTATGCATACCCTATAGATGAGATGTCTTTACCATTTCTCATCTTTCATTATCCCATGCAAATTTCACCACCTTTCCTCTTAATTGGTGAATTCTACACCAACACTATTTCAAAGTTGAATTAAATCATATGCAATGTATGCCTTTCGAAATATAGCCCCTTCTTTTCTTTATAATCTCTTCTTTTATTGTTGAGGGTTGTAATTTATGAAGTGGTCTTTCTTGCCTCCTCACCTGCCTAGTTTACTCAAACAAGTTCATGCGAGCTGCCTTTGTAGCCTTCTTTTTTTTTTTGAGCATTTAGGTCGTGGCAAATGCTATCATATTTTTCCTAATTGAAAATGAATTAAAACTCTTTATCTTATGACAATATTTTTTTTCATGTTTTTTTTTCAAATACTTGTGACACATGTTTTGACTTTTATTTATGGTGTTTTTTCCAACAAAGATTTCACAAGATTTACTATCTTTTCAAAAACTTGAGATTTTGTAATGACATGTCAAATAACAATGTTCATGCAATTCTCATGATTTGTATTAGTCTTTAAAGAAAGATATTTCATAATGGTGACTGGTTTAGGAGATGACCTATTTTGCATTCGATTCAAAAAAATATCAACTATTTGTTGGAAGTCTTATGTTTGGATTTTCTCAACATGAACAAAGATGAATACCTTTTCATTTCATTATGATTCTCATAAATTGTTCCTTACATTTTAAGAGCGGTATTTAATAGTCTTTCCCGCTCACTTAATTAGAATGAACTTTTCAAAGTATGTAATGAAGGCGAAGTTTTATGGCTACCAAAGAAAAAGAGTTCATAGGCTCAAATGGTGTGTAAGGGTTTTTATGGGTCTAGGATCACTTTCACTTCTTTATGTCCTTTCATCCTTTTTTGCTATTCTTTGAGGATATGTTTATTGTATCAAAGACCTTCGCTTTTAGAAGTTGAGATAAGGGATTTTTCCAGTTTTTTTTTTCACTATAAACCTTTGATTGAACACTTAATTATCTTTTCTTTTGTGAAATCTCTTTACCTGCTCATATCAAGATATCAATGCCCTTTGGGTTTTTGAGATAAAAATGGTCTTTCATCATTTTAAGTAAGATTGATTAGGACTGATAAATTTTGACCTCATTACCATAGTGATTTGTGTGAAATTGTTTTACGAGTTCAAAACTCATGACAACTTCTTGAACTTAGTTTTATGTAGCTTTTGCACAACAAAATTTCATAGATGGGTCATCCATTTGGGTTTTTGGGTATTTAGCCATCTTTTACGGAGTTGCTAGGTGAATCCTTGCTCTTGAAAAATCATTAATTTTTTTTTTAAATCGTTAGCCAAAGTCAAATATAGAAATCCTTTGTTTAAGAGAAAAGTATTTTTAAAAAAGTATTTTCTGATGAACCTTTTGAGATCATTTGCAAAATACACAAAATGTAACAAAAATGAATAACCAAGATTTATTGATTTAAAGAAGATAAGTACATTATGCATAGTATTTCTTTATAGAGTTAGAGTTCTCAAGCCTAGGCAAGTCGTCTTCATCCATTCCTATCAATAACGAAGTTCCCTAGATAATGCTTTCATCACTACATATGGGCCTTTGTAGTTGGATGTCCATTTACTTTGATCTTCGCAAGATAGAGGCAAGATCTTTCTCAACACTAGATCTCCTTCCTGAAATACTTTGGGTCTTAGTTGGTCTTAGTTTCTTGTTATGTGTTTTAGCCATTATTTGTTGATAGAATTGGTGATGACAAATTCCAAGCAACCTTCTTTTACTGATTTGATTTAACTTCTTGTATCTCATCTTGACCTAATCAGCTTCCTCAAGTTCTGATTCCATCAGTACCCTTAAAGACATGATTTCTCCTTCTAGCTGCATTACTTCTTCCATCACGTAAACCAAGTAATAAGGTATAGTTTCTGTAGATGTCCTTATTGCAGTGTGATATGCATGCTGAGCAAAAGGTTTCATGCCAGTCCTTGTATGTGACTACCGTTTTCTATATAATCCTTTTGATATTCTTGTTGGAAGCTTCTACAACATCGTTCATCTTTGGCCTATATAGAGATGAACTGAGTGCTTGAGTTTTTTCATTTTGCGCAAAGCTTTACTATCATTTTTCCATTGAAGTTCTGAGTATTATTAGTCACTATATGTGCAGGAGCTCTATAACGATAGATTAAATCTCATTCGATGAATCTCTTCATTACCTTTTGGGTTACATGAATATATGAAATCGCTTCCACTCATTTTGTGAAATAATCAATGGCCACTAGGCTAAACTGATGTTTGTTGTTGACTTTTGGATTGATAGGCCCAATTACATCGATTCCCCATATTGTAAATGGCCATGAAGATGTCAAATTGAATAGAGGAGTTGGAGCTTCATTTATCTTATCACTATACACCTGATATTTGTGGCATTTTGTAACATATTCTATGCAATCTCTTTCTATGGTCATCAAAAATACCTCAACCTTTATATTTACCTAGCCGTCATATGTCCACTAGTATGAGTTGCACAAATCTTTTTGTGAACTTTCCGGAGCATTTTTTTTTTACTTCTGTCCCATTCGAGCATTTCAACAATGTTCCATCAAACGATCTCTTGTATAACACTTCTGCATCAAGGTAATAGTTCATGGCTAACCTTTACAAGGTTTTCATATTTGTATTGGATGCCCCTAGAGGATACTTTCGGTGTTGGATAAACTGTTTGATATCATTATACCACTAATTCTCATCCACTTCTTTTTTGACTGAGCAACAGTGAGCCATAGAATTTCTGACCTCAATACTTATGGGTTGCACTATGTTCCTATAATCAATTTTGGCAATGGAAGTTAAGGTGGCCAAAGTATCAGCAAATTGGTTTTTGTTTCTTTTCATATGAGTGGAATTTATTTCATTTTTTCTTGTTTGGATAGATATTCTTGATATGACTTCAACTTCTCATCTTTTGTCTATCATTCTTCTTTCATTTGATAAATTATCAGTATTGAGTCTCTATAGACATCAAGTTTCTTTATCTTCAATTCTAATGCAGCTTCTCATTTGAAGATGCAAGCTTTATACTCAGTCGTATTATTGGTGCACTTAAACTATAGTTTAATTGAAATAGGGTATTGCTTTCTATTATGAGAAATCATCATCGCTTTTGCCCTATTGTCATATACATTTACTACTCCATTAAAATTCATTATCCACTAGTCTGATTCCTTTTTTTTTTCCACCACCAGCACATATTCATATGGAAAAACAAAATTCAAAGGCTCATAATCTTTAATTGCATTGTTTGCCAAATGATCAATAATAACACTTCTTTTCATGACTTTTCTTGTCATGTACAATATGTCATACTTAGCCAACAACACCTGTCATCTTGCTATTCTGTTTGATAAATAAAGCTTTTCAAAGTTATATCTAAAAGGATTCAATTTGAAATCAATCATAAAGTGTAATACAACATATATTATCGAAGTCGTTTTGTATCCCATACAAGTACATAATAAAGCTTTTTTACCATTGTATATCTGGACTTGTAATTTGTGAACTTCTTAATCAGATAATAGATTGCTCTCTCTTCTTTACCAAACTTATCATGTTGCTTGAGTACATATCCCATTCCTTTTTTGGTTGTTGTTAGATGTAAAATCAATGGTTTGTCAGGCACGAGAGATGCCAGCAAAGGTGGATTATGCAAATACTGCTTGATTTATCAAAAGTTTCATAGCATTCCTCATTCCATACCAAAGGATTTTTCTTTTGAAGAAGTTGAAAGATTGGCTCACAAGTTACTGTCATTTGATATATAAATTGAGCAATGTAATTCAAACAACCTAAGAACCCTCTTACTTCTTTTTCTATTTTAGGAGTTGATATAGCCTGAATTGCTTTTACTTTATCAGGGTCGACTTCAATACCTTAGCTACTCAACACAAATCTCAGTAGCTTTCTATATTTCACCCCGAATAAGCATTTTACAGGGTCCAACTTCAACTAATACTTTCTCAACCTTTCAAATAGTTTTTTCTGATTCTAACAATGGTCTTCTCCCATTTTGGATTTAGCAATCATGTCTTCCATATACACTTTAATTTCTATTATGCATCATGTCATGGAATAGAGTCATCATTTCCTTTTGTTAAGTGACTCCAGCATTTTTCAATCCAAATGACATTACCTTATAGCAAAACATTCCCCATTGAGTAACGAAGGTTGTCTTCTCTTTATCTTTGTTACCTTTTTTTTATCTTATTGTATTGAAAGAAACCACCTATGAAAGAGTACGTTAGGTTTCGTGTCGTATTATCAATCAAGATATCGATGTGTGGCAAAAAAAAAGTTATCTTTTAGGCTTGCTTTATTTAAATCCATGTAGTCTATACATACTTCGATTTTGTCACCTTTCTTGGGAACTACTACTATGTTAGATATCTATTATAGGTTCTAAACCATCTTTAAAAAAACAACATCTTATTGCCTTTTTATCTCAGGTTTCATCTTGAGCACTATATTTGGATGAGTTCTTTGTAGTTTTAGCTTCACAGGTATACTTCCTTCATTTAATAGCATCTTATATACTACAATGTTAGTATCTAAACTAGGTATATCTGCGTAGTTCCAAGCAAACACATCGACAAACTCCCATAACAGTGAGATGAAGTTTTTCCTTTCATTAACACTAGTTAGAGTTCTTATTTTCAATTCTCTTTCATCCTGCCTCGTATCAACATTTTACACCATAGTCAAGGTCTCTTTAGCTTTAACTATCACCAATGTTCATAATATACTTCAAACATTAATGTAAGAATGATGTCATGACACCAACGACGTACATCAAAGGCCTTCCTAATAATATGTTGTATGATGGGTGGATGGCCATCATTTGTAAGGTTACTAAAAACACTTGTAAGTTAATGAACAACTCTATTTCAATGGTTCTCGCCGCTTGCTTTGGGGAACCGTCATAAGCCTTAGCTGTTATGGTGCTTGGCGGCGTATGCGTTGAATCAACTACCATTTCATCCATCACATACCTTGGGAGTATATTCAAAGTTGAACTATTGTACAACAATACTTTGTTAATGGTGTAATCCTTATACCTTATAGTGACGCGTAGAGGTTTATTGTGACCCCTTCCTCAAGTATCGAGCTTGTCTTTAGCGAAGCATAGGTAATTTATTGCATGGATTCTTCTGACCAGATGCTCCATAGTCTTTTAGGTTATATCTTGGGCATATATGCCTCGGTCAACACTTTTTGTAGTGCATTGCGGTGTGGCTTAAAACTTAAGATAAGAGACATCAGGGATATCCTAGTAGAGGTTTTCTTTAGCTGCTCTACCATATTATTCTCATGGTGCTCCATCAATTTTAAGAATTTACCAACTTATTCCTCACTTTTGGGTTTATTTATTTCCATCTCTTTGTTGGCATCTATAACCTCTTTGTCTTTGGCTTTACGTTGCCTTTCTAATTCTTCAGGTGTAAAACACCTACCACTTCGAGTTAATCCATCAATCTCAGTCTGAAACACAAGAGCAAGACACTCAATATTAGGAGAATTTATGTAATTATAAGGAAATGAATTATAGTTCACGTTGTAAGTAAAGACAATCCTTATTAGGATGAGTTTCGGTAGACCGCACTAGTATGTTGAAGCTTACACATTTATGTTTTCTTTCCTTTGAAACTTATCATACCCACGACATCATATTTTTCCTCATTCTCTATTTATAACTGACCATAAGTCATTATTTGTATCACCTTATAGTGAAACTCTTCACATTCATTGATGTAATGTCTCATTGCTTCGTAGAGCCTATAAAAATTGTCACTTTTTTTTAACCTGATTCATTTTTTATTGGAAAATACTTGGGTTACACTAATATGTCATAAAACCTATCCATGGTTACCCTTAAAACCTTATCTTCCTTTCTTTTAAATTCCACAACATTTACTCCCCCACTACTAAAAGTATGATTAGGTAGGAGGTTGGAATTGATGTTGAGAGTATCTTCAAAGGTTATTCATCCTACTTTGAATAATTGCAAAAACTTTCTCTTGAATGTTGAGTAAGTATCAATGTTGTGGCTAGGATTTCCGGCATGGTACTCACAGGTTAGGTCTGGTTTATACCAATTTGGGAAGGGAGGCTTTAGTGGTGGAAATAGATGAGGAGTCATATGACCTATGCTTAGCAAGTTTGCATATATTTCTCCTAAGAGCATAGGTAGCGGCAAGAGTTGTTCTTAATTTCTTTTGTAGACGCTCATTGGATTATTTTCGGCTTGGTTTTTTGGCAAGTTGGTGGACTGGTTTACCAAAAGCGACTTAGCCAAAGCTTTGATAACTTTGGGTTTGGTAATTCTTTTTACCTTTATACCTCCTTCCACATTTCTCACATCAACATTCTTTTTCCTTCCATTAAACCCCTTCTTCTCGGTAAGTTTCAATAATCTACTAGCTTTTATCCTTTGTTCCATTCTCTCAACAATAACATTTTACCTTTATACCTCCTTCCACATTTCTCACCTCAACATTCTTTTTCCTTTCATTAAACCCCTTCTTCAGATGCTCATAATATAGGGATTTAAAAGTATTGGCGAATAGAGTCACCATCTCTTTCTCTAAAAAAGGTAATTATACATGTATTGCCTTATTTTTCCACCTATAAGCATGCTCTCTTATGATTTCCATGTTGCTCTTCTCCATCACAATCAAGCTTGTTTGGTCCGGAGTGATGTATATTAAACTTATATTGTTTCAAGAAAGCATCAACAAGATCACTCTATTTCTTGACCTTTGTGTTATCCAAGGTTATGTATCAGCTTAACATAGAACCAACCAAGTTGTCTTGGAAGAAATGGATGTGCAACTTCTCATCGTGTATGACTTCTTCCATTTTGTTATAGTATGACCTTAAGTATGTATTAGGGCATTCCAATCCTACATACTTGATAAATTCTAACTCCCTAAAATTCTTGGACACCACTACATCTAGCATTAAACATATCTCAGCTACTCTAACCTGGTCATCGATGTCAAATTCCTTAATAGCCCTCAATCTTTCCTCTTAGACAACCCACTTATCTTGTTTTTGATTATTAGAGAATTAAACCTCCTGGGATCCCCTATTATTAGATCTAGTGTGGTTAACATTTAAGCAAGCATAATCGGGTAAGTCTTCAGAATGCTCGTTGTTCCATGTGGTCTAGTAGTAGGATTCATCCCTAAATTTTATGAATCGAGGATAATTGAAGTTGTTGGGAGCGATAACATGGTTAGCTGCTGACTGGATATCTATTCCCTAGACTGCGCTCACAAGAGTTGCTCGAGTAAGCTAGACTATTCTTAATGTCTTTCATTTCTTTTTGGTTGTGGGCCTCAAGGTGAGCCCTTTTTTTATTTTTCATCTTTTTTACGAAGCCTAGTATTGTAGACTCTAGCTGGGAAACCTATATTTTAAATACCTACCATGCACATTCTATAATTCATAAATGCATATGGATTATGATTATGCAGTCTGATGTATGTTGGATATGGATTTAACTACTTTCCAGGTTGATATATGGCCACCATTCTTATAAAAATAGGTAGGTTTTCGATCCTTTTATAGTTGTCGAGATAATTTAGTCTGAGTTAATTCTTAATAAAAAAAACACTCATAAAAAAGAGATATTGCTCAGAAGGTTGGGTCTATGACCTTTTTCATTAATACTTAATGAATACTTTTGCATTTCAAAGCTAATATACTTATCATCATCGTTTACAAGGAGGAAGGCAAAACCTTTGTTTTTTATGTCTCTAAAAAAAGCATCAGTCATAGCCATACTTTATTGATATTAATGAACATCCTTTCCAACCTACTAGGCATTATGGTTAATTCATTAAGCATAGACAAAGGCTTCATCAATCTACTCATCCATGTTTCTCTTCTTCTCCAAGAGTAACATATTGTTCTTATTCAGTTGAGTGTTGTAGGTGTTAATCATCTGACTGTGGCACTCAAGCAGTCTGTTCTTTTCTTTAAAATGTTTTGTCTTTGCCTTTTTTTTATCAAGCTTCTTATCTAACATGTTGATCTTATTTCTTTTATTATCTAAATTAGTTTTGAAAACTTCGATAGTTTTTCTTTTGACTTTTGCTATAACTAGCTCACTTTCTAGGATCATATTTTTTTGTATAGCCTTTTATACTACTTAATCTAGCTTTCTAACTCAGCTTGGGTCCTTAAAGACATATCAGCCCTTTCTTGGCAATTAGTTTTCATACTTCTTTTAGTTGCTTCTTTAAGGACATGATTTTCTTGTCCTTTTCCTCTAGCTATTGCTCTACAAACTTTCTCAATTTCTCTCTAGTGAGGAGTTGCTCCTCGAGGGATATCCTGAGGACTTTACTAATTAATGCCCAGCTCCATTTGAAGCTTTTATCTGTGTGTTTTTATATGCAACAAAAGTTGTAACCGCCTCTAAACTGATTAATCCAGTAAGGTTTGAAAATAACATCAACCTAAAGATTCCTAAAGCAAGTATTTTGTCCTTTTATTCAACATATCTAAGAGTCATTCTTCCTCCTTTCAAACACTTCTTCAATCATTTTCCACTTCAGACCACTAACACTTTTTTCCAATATCTTATGGAGATCTGAACTTTAATTAATTTGGTCACTTCAGTTAGCACTTTGTTGTGTATGTGGTGGAAGTAAATTTTGTATATATTTTAAGGAAATTAAGTCAGTAAACCATACTCTTTTAAAGTAGGACATATGTTTACATTCCTAAAAGTAAAGCATCAGTACTCGGGGTCTAAAAAATACATCAAGGCTTTAATTGTTAAATTATGCATGGACACCTTTGTGATTTCAACTATCCTCCTATATTTCTTAAGAAACCTATCTTTATGGATGCTTTTCATGTGTAAGATGAGCTTTTTCAAGTTGTTTATAGAGCTCATTTCTAATGGGTGACAATTTACTATTATCTAGTCTCAAGCAATTCCCTTCTAACAACTATAGGGTTTCAGAGTCCAACTCGTATTCAACAAAGGTCATCTCTTTAATGGTGACCATTTTATCAACCCTAAGTCCTGCAATTCACGATGCTTTTAAGGGTTAAGCATATCTTAATGCAACATTGTTTAATTATGGAACATACATCTTATAAGCAGGTTCTATGTTTCTTTTTACATAAGACATTGAGATAAACACTATCTAGTCTCAAAAAGGTCTCATGTTATCCTAGTAATTACCCTCGTGAAGGTAATATAATGGGCTCAGTAGGTTGTGGGATGGTACTATACCAATCACTACCATTCTAAGCACTCAACAAATAGTCAGATGGTTTCACAAACTTCAACCCTAATTGAAAGTCATAGGATAAGCCATTACCCCCACATAACATGAAGTTTTCATGTGTGTGCATTCCAAAGCAATATATCACAAATAGATTAGTGATGCATGAAGTCATTCATCAATATCCAACGTACATGGTATGAGTATAATAAAATATGTTAAAACATAAATAAGTAAAAATTTAAATACATCAAATCACATAGGCTAAGTAAAACACATCAAGCTTAGTCCAATACTATAAAAAAAAAAGGTCCCTAGTGGAGTCGCCATTATGGCGCACAAGCGCGTGCAACTTGGCAAGATGTTAGGGTCAAGGAATCGCCACCTAGTTGTTTGGTTTAGGGTCACTAGGAGACCTGGGTGGACCAATCTTATTTGAAATTCCAAGGTAAAGAGCTGGTTGTGTCTAAAGAAGGTATTAGCACCCTTAGAGCACTTTACTTGAGGTAAGCTACATTGTGTGGTATAGATGTGGTCTAAAGGTGTGGATTCCTAACCGGTGGTCCGTTTATGACACAAAACAAAACTTTATGCTCATGAATAAATTTGGAATTTCAAATTTATCATGGACTTATATGCCTAGATAAATTCTTATAAGAAAAATCCATGTAGGTGCCTTAACAGGGTTCACCTATTGTGAAAGGCGAAAGTGATTTCATAACTCGTATTTTATGATAAAAATACTCTTTATTAAAATTGGTGAATATTCAAAATAATTGTGAGAATTTTCTAGTCAACTCAAGATATTTAAATACTAGACTTATAAGTCTAGCATTTATATTAGAATGTTAACCATTAATTTTCAGATAAAAAAAATTTAGAGTTATTGAAATATTGATCAAATCCTTAAAGAATTTTACAAACTTTTTGCAAATTTAAAAAAAAAACACAAAAATTCTCTAAAAAAAATATAAATTTTTTTTTTGTCTAAATTTTTTTATAAATAAAATGCAAATTTTTTTTTGTAAGGATTAGGCCGTATGTTACAAGTAGAAATCATTTTTTAAGTCTATGTTTGGCAAAAACCCATTTTCCCTAAAACCAAAACTATAAAATAGGCTCAGGAAGTGTTTGTCAAACACACCTTTAAACCAAAGAAAACATTTAGCAAAAACATTGCCAACTAACCAGGGTTTTAATCTTTGACCTAATTTTGACCCGACCGGGTTCACCCGGAACTTTTGGTTTGATTATAAACTGAACCAAAGTCCACTTGTTTGACCTGAAAAACAAACCAAAAAAAAAAAAAAACCAAAATCCAAATGAGATCAAACTTAAAAAAAAAAACACAAAAAATCAAATATATTTTATGAAAACCTAGAAAAACAAAGAACATGAAGACACTGAAGAACATTCAACATGAACCTAACAACATAGATTTCAAATCACACCAGATATGGATAAACCAATGACACAAACATTTTGAAAATCATGGAAGGATAAATAATCTAGCATTCATGCATTTCGGTTATCACTCAAAAACCACAATTTTGTCAAATTAGGTTTCAATTCAAAACCAAAACTCTAGAATTAAAACCTCCTAAAAACATATTATTGGTGTAAATAAACGCTAGATTATTGACTACTAAAGTCATTTGAAGGGTTTTGTGCACAAAATTGAATCAAAATTGGTCTAAATCATAGGGCTAAGATAATATTCTTTCCAAGTACACGAAGAACACTGCTTTAGAACCCAAAAAATGTCTAGATATAAAACCAGACACTATCAAATCTAGAAATGACATTTTAGTCCTCTAATACATGCTTTCTTAGTTCCAACAAACCACATTACCATAACCAAGCATATTTGAATAAAAAAAACCAACAAACAAAATCAAACCATTCAGTTTATGCAAGATATTCCAATTCTGAAAACTATCAACTTAAAATAGTCTACATGTTCATGCAATATGGATTCAAAATTAGTTTTTCTAGACTCATTTTGGTCATGAATAAACCTAGTAAATCCAAGATAAACATCATTACTTTAACATCCATTGCTTAAGTTAAATTAAAACAATATTGTTTTATAAAAAAAATAGCTTAAATAAAAGACTTTTATTACATCTAAAACATAAAAAAAAAAAACTTTAGAAAATAGAATCAAACTATCAATGTAACAAAAGGGGTAACCACAACACTATTTGCTAAAAATTTTAAATCCCATCTTCATGCTTGTAAACATAATTAAAAACCAAATGATAATAAAAAAACCACTCTAGCAGGCCACATGGACTCCACTTTTAGGTTATAAAGTATACATTCATGCTCCTAGAGTAGCTACTATCCTTTTTGCTTTCCTTGTAAAGTACTGCTTTAACAAGCTTACTATCATTTCAAAGTTTAAGAAATCCTTGTGCTAGGCTCTTAAACCTTCACACTTAAACTTTCTTTATCAACCTTTTTTCTCTTTTTTTGCCATCTCTGCTGTGATTTTCCAGGGTGGTATTTATATGGTTTTGCTAGTGTTTTTGATGGGTTCAAACATAGATTGATTAAAGCTTAGCCCTTTGATCAAAATGAGATGGTTCTGGAGTACGTTTTACAGCTATAAGCTTTGTACCTATACTTGTTTTTCAATGGTGATTTTGCAACAAACTTGGTTTTAAAAGGTTTTTTTGGTTTTTCCAAACCTGGAGACCAAGGAGCTTGTTTCTGGGCTTTTAATCTTAAGAGAAACATGGCTAACCTTTGATAAGAACCCATTGAGAAGGCTTGAAGTGTGAACATACAAAAAATATTAGTGGTTTTGTGAAGAGTATCACAACCATCGATGGTTGAGTTAACTTCCGAGACTTTGTTAGATCAACTTAGACATAATCGTTGTTGAAGACCACTGATCTTGGTAGAGGGGGTGCACATCTTTCATTTGGATCCAAACTTGCTCACTTTGAAGGTCTGTAGCTTCACATTCATTCTTTTGAAAATACCAACCCGATCAGCCTATAATCATATAATGCAGTGATAACTGATTGGAGACAAGATATTGTTGAGTTTGTTGAAGAAAATGAGATGTAAATATTTGATAGAAGTAGCTGATCTTCGTAGAGGATGTGTTTCTCAGTTGAATGGTGGTGGTTACAACCTCAAATGTTGTCTAAAACACCATATTTATTAGCCTAAAAATGCCTACTTAATTAGCCAAAAATATCAAAGAAAAAGCTAAACAGTGGTTGAATGACGCGTTGTCTAGATTAAACCCTAGAAATTAGAGTTTTTAATTTGGGATCTGACAGATTTCATTTTAATCCATATTCTTACAATTTCTTTTAATTACACCTGTAATTACCTCACAAACTCTTAATTTCATACAATTTCACCCTTACCAAACCCAATCATCAACCCCAAAGTTTAGAGCCCTATTCATCTTGGTCCTTGGTTTCTGATTTGTGCACTTGGACCTTTTATGGCCATCAAACTTTTAATTTTCTTCAATTTGACTCCTGATTTGGTCAATTTAACCCTTACAATCACACGTCATTTTCAGTTTGGTCTTTGGTTTTGAATTTCTTCAATCAAGTCTCTAATTGTCCATCAAACTTCAATATTTATACAATTAACCCTCTGAATTAACTTTTTAACATTGTAATTTGACCCCAGACTTTAATTTCTTCCAATTGAAACCTAAATTGACTTCAAAAATTAATTTTGCTTGCAATTAAATCCGTCCAAAATTCTCATTGAGTCCTTACCTATCTAAATTTGTATTTATTTACCCCAAATAAAAATATTTTCACCAATGGGGCCTTTGTCAATCAGAATTGGGTTTCTAATTTTGTCAATTTTATACGTTTTAGTCATCCAACTTTTTCACTTCTCACCTTGGTTCTTCACCATTAACTTGGACAATCTTCTAGGCTTTCTTCATGTATATCTTATTATATTTTGGATTTTTTTTTCTAATTTTTCTCTTTTTTATTTTTTTGTAGGGTCAAAAGTAGGTAACAATAGACGTTATAAATTCAAGTTTTTGTATGATAAAATCTTTTAATTGGAAAATGGAAAGAAGATGTATGTCCTCAGTAAAATGAATTGAAAAATATATAAACTAATAAATCATAAAATATTTATTAACATTAATTAAAGAATAAAGCAAGAAGTTGACGTTCCTTCTAGGAAGCAAAAGATAGATTTACATGCACATATTTTTATCTCGGTTATTCTTTATATTTTATTCTTTTTCTCTTATTTATTTTGGAGGTTAATGTTTTTCACTAGACACATATGTCTGTTTGTTCTTATAAATATATGATGCAAATATACCTTGCCTATTTAATTTTTAAGAAAAATAAGTTTTTAAAATTTTTCTTGTGATAATTAAAATAAATATTTTTAAAAATTTTAATAATTTAAATTTCGAGGAAAAAATATATTTATCTTTTGAAAATTCATTTTTCTATTTATGGTTTTTTTCTTATTTTGATGGAACAATGATTTGTTTCTAATAGCTTGGTTATTTGAAAAACAAAACTTAAAGCAATTAAATTAAATATTTCTCAAAGCTCAAATGATTTAAATTAATTAAGAAAAAAATACATTTATATAGCCAAACCTTCATTTTTATTATCAATTCATTTCTTTTTAATTTTTTTAGGGAACACAATTGTTTTTTTTATTTATCAAAAGCACTATTATTCATTAAAATTTTATCATGATGTACGAAGTAATTATAAGGAAAAAAGCATAAAACAATATTTTCATTAATTTTGTACGACTATATAAAGATATAAAAATATAATTCATTAAAGAAAATATATTATAAAAACTAACAATAAAAAATGATATATATATATATATATATATATATATATATATATAGATACACACACAAATAATTGTTTTATAAAAAATTGTGCTTTTAAGTTTCATATATAATCATAACAAGATATCAAATATTACAACACAATGGTGAAATATTATTTAAAAAACATGGAATAATTGAATACATTTTTCTATATAATTATAATTAATTATCTAAATATGATTTTATTGTAAGATATAAAAAATGAAAGAACAATAAAGGCCTAAAGAATTAACCAAAGGCTTGTATGGGCTTCAAATGATGATTCATGTGTGCCTAGACTTGCAATGCAAATACGCTTAGGCTGAAAGTCCAGACCCATGCGATTGGGCTTTGAAGCCCATACTATTTTTTTTTTAAGAGAATGAATGATACGTTATTTATATGAAATATATTTTAGTGATTGGACTTATCTCCAATTACCAAAAAACTGAGGTCTAAGATCTTGAATTTAAACACTTAAATTTCAACTATTTTCATTGAAGAAAATGCAAAAAAAATATAATATGGACTTCTAAAATTCAATTTCCAACAATAAAAGACATTTTATTCTGCTTTAAAACTCTAAATAAAAACAAATCTAAATTTTTTAGGTCCAATCTAGTTTTCATGACATCATTAAAGGTGAAAACTACATTCATTGAGTTCCTAACTTAAAGTTGAATTTATACACACCAAAATCAAAATCAAGCAACCCGATAGCATTCTCTCTCCTTAACCTTTTTGGTGACTTTCTCTTTCTTCTCTCAACCTTAAAGGACTAGAATGTAAAAAATATAATTTAGAACCAAAACATAATAACCTTTATTAGAAAAGTTCTTTGTTAATTTTTTTATATTAATTTTGATCTTTCATCTCTTGATTTATTTCTTAATAAAAAACTAAAACTCTATTTCATAAAATTGATCGCTAATTTAACGTTAGAACATTTATCAACACACTAGGAAAGTGAGAGAAAACATATAAAGATAGATTCCAATGCATAAAACCATGGTAACATAACTTCAAGAGATGAAATTAAAGAAATAAAAAAAATTTACGAGTGTCTATACAATAAATTTTAAACAGTAAAAGTGGATGTTGTTTAAGTCAAATTACAAGTATCAAAATATAAATAAAAAGTGAAATTGCATAGTAAATGAACGTTAAATTGTGTGTGTGTACAATGAATTTTAAACAATAAAAATGGAATTATTTTTAGTTTTTCATATAATATAATGTTAAATTTTGTGACTTGGTTTGTGCTTTAAAAATGTAGGTACTTTAAATGACTAAAATATTAAAACTCTAGACTTTGCTTGGAGATACCGTGGAGCATATTTACATTATGAGGAATGATTAGAAGGATTGGTTTGACAAGAAAATCCAAGATTCTTTCTATGTAGTAACAAAGGAAATGTGCGCCTATTATTGCTTAGAAAAATCTCTCGATGTTTTAAAATTACTTACAAACTGTAACATAAGTTATTTTGATCCAAATTTCTCATTACATAACATTTATGTCAGTATATTTTATTTGTTTGAATATTAATACTTTTCTCTTTTTGAGTGATGATTACCAATATTTGTAGATTAATTAATTAACATGCGTTTTAAGTGTAAATGAAGTATGTGTGTATTGAAAAGGTGTAATTTAATTTAAGATTATTATATGTGAAGAATATTTATTTTGTTAAATATATGAGTGTCATATATAAGCTAAGATAATAATTTCATCAATAATAAATATCTCTAGATTTATAAGAAAAAATATACTTTGTCAATACAATATTAATTAGAAACAAAACCTTGAAATATTGATCATGTTGTGTGTCACACTCGACGTCGTAATGAACCCATAAAAACAAAAAGCATACATAGGGAAAAAAATGAAAAGAGGAGTCGCCGTCTAATATTATATTCTCTAGAAATCTTTAGAGATCTAAGGTAAGGAACTAGTTATGCCAAAAAAAAAAAGATACTATCACCTGAAAATGTATTACCCAAAGTAAGCTATATTGCTAATCTTATCTTATATTCCTAACAGTTTGTTGTGCTTAATCTACTAGTAGTCTATTTATAGGGTGATAGTAGATTTACTATTGTGAGTTAAACTTTGGGTCAAAGGTTAAACCTAGCCATTGTATGGTATGGTTCAGTTTTTCATCCTAATTTTGGTCAATTGACATTTTTATGTCTCATCACAACATGTGATTATTAATAGTTGATCAAGTCACATCAGTGAATAATTAAGAGGGCTAATATCAACCTTAGAAACCTAGGAAAAAAAAGAGAGGCTGTTAAACATTTGGATTATACGATGGTGGTTCATGGATAATGCTTTGTTCAAGTTTATTTATCCTATAATATCAGGGTTCACTCGTAATTTTTGTTGAATGAGTCTTATACCTTAGTCCTAAAATGTCTAAGTAGTAATCATTATAGGTTGATCTACTGAGTAGTGGGATTTAGTGGTAAAAATGTTTCAAACTTGGTTTGGACAATGACTTCTATGGATTCATTTACTCGAGAATGTGTTGCTATATTTAACAATCACATCGGCGTTTCATTTTTAAAATATTATTGCTTATACTCATTGGGTCTATATAAGGTCAGGTTGACCTAGTCCATGTCCTCTCACAACAAAAGAAATAATATGCCACAATGCATAAAACTTATTGAGAGATTAAACTCATTCATATGCAAAATACTTTTGCCTTAATTTGTTTTTTTTAAAAAAAAAAACACATTCATATGCAAAATTGATCATGCCAGAAATTAAACTCATAATAAAAATCAAGTGTCACATACAAATTTCACAAATCGTAAAGAAACATCAACACATTAATAATTCACAACAAGACCAAAACATTACACCTCGAATAAACCTATACAACCCAATCCTCCCAACCTCATCGCGGTGTATTGATTTCCATCCTTATTTCATCTCAAAAATAAATTTCTTAGTGGCATCATACCTCCAAGGTTGTCACTCAACAAGTGTAAACCTACAACACTTCAAATATTTCATAAATTTACAATCAAACCCATAAAAATTTCCAATATTGCAGCAAAAACACATATCAAAGAATACATCAAAAAATATTTCAAATATCATAAATCTTTGCAATCATGTTAGAAATCATCTGAAAAATCATTTAAGGTTTGGAACTAACCTTTTAGAGTTGTGATAACGCATGTATGGTTCATGCACCCAATCATTATTAAGTCATACCACCAAGTAGATCAAGTGGGCCTCTACCTTTTCCTCTCTTCCCTATTGATGGTGCAATAAATGAACGTCTGTAGAAGGAGATCTACTCCATTAAAGTTTTGGCCTCCTCTCCTTTCTATCAATTCTCTCTCTCTATAGGTGCTTGACACCACCTACCTTTACTGTGGTGCTCGTCATATGTCTAGAATAATGGTTGAGTCTTAATGAAAGAAGGGATTTCAGGTTCGGAGAATGCTCTTGGTTTCTCCCTCTCCATAGTGGGTTAATGGTTCTGTTTGTTGGTGTTGGTAATGTTGCTATCGATAATGCTAGTGACTAGCAGCTAGTAAGGAAGCTGACCAATGGTTGAGATGGGTGGAGAGATGACTATTTTGGTGTGGTGGTTAATCAACTAAGTGGTGGTGCTAATACGAGGGAGAGCAACAAAAAAGAGATTGGTAATGGTGTTTTTTTAGTGGGTTTGGGTTTTTTTATGACAGTAAAAAAAAGAAATGCGAACCTTGTGAATATAAGATCCAAAAACCCAAGGTCAAATTGACAATTCTCAATAAAGCTAAATTCAGGCTTGTCATTGAACTTAACATAATGATAATCTATACTCAGACATAAAAACTACAGAAACGAAACCCCACCTGACACCTATGAAAAGATGTGAATGATAATTATCAAAGACACCATGAAGCTTGATTAATTCTTTGATAACTCATAAAAGTTCAATGAAGAACCAAAATAAAAGAATTTTTTCTCACACACATAATAGATTATTCTGAAATCAAAGTCTGTAAAAAAAATAATTATAAACTAAATAACCCTATTTATACTAGGTGAAAACTTCCTAAACAAGGATAAAAGGTAATAAAAGAGTTTTAAATAAAATTAAAAAAAATAATTTTAAATCAACTAGGAAACTAATACAAATCTTGCATAGTAGCTTAAGGACTTTATCATAAGGCCTTTCTGAAGTCCAATTGCTATGAAAGTTTAAGATGAAAGTTTAAGCACATATAAAACAAGGCCTCTTAAACCTTCATGTAAAATTTTAGTTCGATCCAATAGTTGGACTAAAAATTATATTTGTTAGCTAGCATAAAATCATGCATTAGAAAAAATAATCTTCTAGCTACCGAAATTAATTAGCTCGTAAATAGATGGATTAGGCCCCTCTTATGTATAGATTAAAATAACTAATATTTGATCATCACTTATTAAAGATGTAGCCTACATGAATTTCACTTTAGTCCAAATAATCTAAATATGCTTATTGAATGTAGCTTTGAGCGTCTTTGCTCTTGATTTTATAATTGGCTCAACTAGAATTTCTAATGAATTCTATGATATAGTTTTGACCGCATCAAAGAGAGTTGAGAGGCCTGCCACTCATGGGTTCTTCTTCTCCTTTTTAATTATATTTTTATTTTTATTTTTATTCTCTTCTCTTTATATTTTTATTTCTTTAACAACGTTAATATCGATTCCATAAGAAAAGTTATTAAAAAATTAAAAATGAACATTGATTCGTCAAAAATATATATATTTTAATTTGATTTTTTTGAAAGGATGTTGAGAGGAGAAAATTATGGAAAACTACAAAAAAGGCATGCAAATGACCGCACAGAAAACACATGCTCTCTTGTTTTCTTTTTCTTTTTGATTTTTTTGAATATTTGAAAAATATTTTGAAAAAAAAATCAAAATTTATACTATGAGATTGTATTGTAACTTTTCACAGAAGAAAAAAATGGAATGGTTTTTGAGAGATTGCAACATACCCGGCATATTGTGTGGGTGATTTAGC
>Ga0325411_1000694_pt1 | contig 35990 bp, 12 predicted proteins | sample PopdelMetagenome_13_FD_206181 | JGI IMG/M metagenome (GOLD analysis project Ga0325411, IMG submission 206181) | Populus deltoides microbial communities from Bellville, Georgia, United States - Xylem-PdIQD-R4 | ecosystem: Host-associated > Plants > Phyllosphere > Stem > Wood/Secondary xylem...
ATAAATTTTATTATATCTTCTTAACAATCAGAAACGATATGCTTGGATTGTTTTCATTCAAAAAGATAAATCAACAGGAATTTGAAAGATAAAAGATAAACTAACACGAACGGACTCGTTTCGTAGAGAGCGTGAGTCAGTAAAGAGAGAGAGCAGTTAGAAGAATCGGGAATTGAGCCTGAAGTCAGTGTTTACAGAAGATCAGAATCAATGGCTGAGATTTAATAATAAGAAGGCATAAACAGTCCTACGGGCCCACCTCCTTTTCAACTCAATTACACGGTCTCCTTTTACAACATAAATTTAGTAATGACAGCTTTGACAACGAAAGTTCCATATCTACTCTGCTCTTTTCTTAAACTCACAGCCTTTCTCCTGGGTGTTACAAGTCTCCTGACTGATTATTGCAATTTTATTGGTCTGTGAGGGGGGCAGTTGCTGCCTTCCCAGTGAGTTTAGTTTAGCTTTCTCATTCCTGGCCTCATTGGTCATACGTCAGCTGTAACTATATTTGCGTGTCAACCTCCAAGTCAACATTAATAATAGGACGTATCTGCCCTTTAATAGGTGAGCAATTTACCGTTGAATTTTTCAGCGGGAAGGAATAAACGCGCGAGTAGTTGAGTTAGTCATGAATTCAATGGAAATCAATATGGGATGAGCTTTGTCCCAATATTTGTGACAGTTTGATTTTGATGTAATTATTGTCTTCACGCTTTCTTTATTGGAACGCAGGCACTGTTTCGGGGGTGGTTGAGACATTTTTCCTGTTTTTAACTGTGTTTTTTAAAAAATATTAAAAACAAATATTATTTTAATTTATTTTAAAATTAAAATCATTTTGTAAAGAAACATCATTCACATTTCTAAACAGGAATATCATAGTAGAAGATTAATATTAAATATTTAAAAATATGGTAAGAAAAAAAATATACATAGTAGATAATAAGAAAAGATTTCTAAAATAGAATTGAATTCCACAATTCCAACCACTTGATGTATATTTTTAAATTTTATTTATTATATTTTTTAAAACATTTAACATTATTCATCTGAGAAGACTTCATTTTAAAATATACAAAACTAATTTCAGTATATTCTTGCATGTAATTAAAAAACTAATTTCAGCATATTCTTGCATGCATATTTAAAAAAAAAAAACATCCATCCAAGTGACATTGTTTTTTTTTTGATAAACTGAAGTGATATTAGTTAGAAAAACGTTTTTGAAAAAAATTAATTTTTTTAATTCAAATTAATATAATTTTGATATTTTTAAATCATTCTACGCATTAAGATTAAAAATAATTTTAAAAAAATAAAAAAATACACTTCCAAGCATTCTATAAATCAAGAAATAAAAGTTACGTGGAACAAAATTAAAGGAAATTATAAAAATCTAATATTTAACAAGCCCATCAACTTGTTTAGACTGACTGATACAGGAACTTAGGCCATAAAAAACAGAAAAGGATATTTGATGCAATGACGGAATGGTACTTTTCACCGGCGACTAAAGAAATTAAGTTGGTTGTGACGAGCGACAGAGTGGATTTAGTCTCTCCAAAAGCTTGGAGTTACAGAGTGTGTATGAACTCGGCTTTTCCATTCAACTTTTCATAGATTATGCCGACCATCACCATCTTCTTAAGCAATAAAACAGGTCCCATCACATTCACACACGCAATGACTGGGTCAACATGCCGAGTTTCCCCCCCACCCCCAAACAAAAAAAAAATCATCAGCAAACCGGAAAGCCCACGGTTATGAAACCCCCAAATAAAAATATTGTTATTTTAATTTTTTTAAAAAGAAGGTAGACGAAACCGAGTTAACTCAAGGGATGAATTTAATATCCATGGGGGAAAACATCTCTCCAGAAGCTTGCAAGTGTGTGTGTGTTGCGCAAGTATAGGCTTCCTTGTGACGTGGAAGCTAGTTTATTAGCATGCTGATATCAATGGCGGCCTCTGAGATATGACGGTAGATGGAATGCTACTATTTAATAAACTCTATTATATATAAAGTAATTAATATTCTTACTCTATTATTATATAACTAAGTGAAACCTGTACCGTTTGATATTAAAATAACACTTCTGTTTTTTAAAGTATTTTTTAATTTAGAAATACATCCAAATAATACTTTTACATTAATACGCACAAAAATTATATTAAACCATCAAAAATTAATTTAAAATATAATGAATAATTTTTTAAAAAATATAAAAACCAACAAACTATTCGTGTGAATAATAGTTTCGATAGGATGACTTTAGTGTGTAGTGGTAGCTTTCATTGGCAGGCTAAGTACAGGCGTGGCATTAGGGATGATGTGTTTTCCCATATAGCCAGAACTTGGGATATTTGGGCAGAGGGGAGTGGTTTGATATATATCATTATCATATCTAACCACCATTTTTATTATTCATCTTGTGCTAAGTCGGCTTTTTTAATAATTAGTTGGACTGGTAGCATATTGGCAAAGCAACCTTCAAGGACATTAATGTAATTGAATTCAGAAAACTAGCTAGGGGCTACACGTGGAACTCTCTCTCTCTCTCTCTCTCTCTCTCTCTCTCTCTCTCTCTATATATATATATATATATATATATATAAAAGAAAACGGTTAGATAATTGATGCAAGAGTGTTTTGTTTAGGAAAATAGATAATTTTTAATTAATTTTATACTTTTTTATTTTTATTTTTCTGTTGTGTATTATGATGCCTGCGGGAAAAATAAATAAATCATGTTTATTTTTGTTGATAGAAAAAACTCATGACTCGGGTATAAAATTCATTAGGTTAAATTATTATTTTTTTTATTTTATTATATAATAAAAAATATAAATATCAATTTATAACCGGAATGATAAAATTCAGTAAAAATTTAACATTAAAAAATATTTTTAATAAGCTGGGCTAAGCCTCGGCTGATAAACGGAGGCGGCTAACCTTTTCACACGCGTGGAAGTAGCCCTACCTACTTAATAAGCTCTTGTGGGCTAAGCCTCGGCTGAACCACTGGAAAGTGCACGTCCATGGCCCAGCTTCTATCAGGGTAGGGTGGGCTCGCGCAAAGTCTCAAAGCATGTGAAGACTGAAGAGCCCTTTTTGGGTTTTTGGCATTCTCATTTAAATTATTTGGAGAAGCATTTTTAGGTTCGGATTATTGCAAACTCGGAGCTTAAGATTCCATGACAACTCAAATTTGCCAGTTTTAATTTGTAAAATTTATTTTTTATTATTTTAATAAATTTGAAAAAAAAAATATTAATAAGTTATTTTTTCACTCATTTTTCATGACATAACCAAACACTGAAAAATATTTTTCAATTTATTTTTCATTACACTACCAAACATCGAAAAAAAATTTATTTTTCCGGAATTCACTTTCCAAAAAAAACTACTTTCCAGCAAACAAACATGACCTACTATTGTATGGCTTTTCCATAATAATGGCTTGCACCACCAATTGTAGGAGATGAAATATTTCATTGTATTGTAATATGTGATTTGCAGCGTATCAATATTAAATTTTATTTTTTAAGAATGTAAAAAAAATATTTTAATAGTGTTATTAAACCTAACTAAGTTAATTTTTAAACCTTTACTCAACTTTTTATCAAACCCAAACTGCTTGGGTTTGGCAACCATATCTGACCCAAGTTTACTTACATAACAAAAAAAAAAGAAGAATAAGAAAAATTATACAAATACTACTACTACTAATAATAATAATAACAACAACCATGTCAGATTCAAGTTTGCTTTGGTCTGACAACTTGTCAGCCTACTTTCCTTGAGTCTAGTAATCATGTGTTATCCAAGTTAGCTTGGAGTCTGTTGAGGGAACAAAAGTGGGATCGAGAGTCCATTGCCTTGAATCGAGAGGAGAGGAATGAAATCAAGGCAGATTCTTTATTGGTGTTCCGTTTGATGTTCGATGCTCGGTTCAATTTGTGAATTATGATTGATTAGTTTGATTGGCTCGAATGTATTTTGCTAGACCCAAGTAAACTTGGGTATTGATAGGCTTAAGCACTTTAAGTTTGACATGGTTTGCTAGACCTAAGGCGCTCGGATTTGACATGGTTGTTGTTGTTGTTATTATTATTATTTTTATTATTATTATTAGTAGTAGTAGTATTAGTATGATTATTTTTATTATTATTCAAGTAAACTTGGACCAAACATAGTTGCTAGATTTATGGTATTTGGATTTGATAAAGAGTTAAGTGAAGGTTTAAAAATTAATCCACCTGGTTAGGTTTAATAACAATATTAAAATATTCTCTATATTTTTAATATCTTTTTATTTAATTTTTTTTTATATTGATATGTTGAGAAACAAGGGCTAATTAACTAGTTAATCCTAAAAAAAATTAAAAAGTTATCTCACCAAGAGTTGCCATTAGCTGTTTAACTGTTTAATGACAAATGAAAGATTTTTTTATTTTTAAATCTCTTAGATTGTATTTCGAAATTCCAAATTATAGAAGCCGAAGTGGATTTTTTTTCCTTTAAAATAAAGGAAAGAAGGAATTGAAATCCATGTACACGTGGGACTTTTTTCCTTCCAATACAGACAAACCGCTGTTATTGACTAGCCATACATCTACATGAAGAGCTCCGCCATATATCGTTTTTTTTAAAAAAACTTTTAAGTTTTAGATGGCATAAAAATATTTTAATCTAAAATACTATCAAATATTCTTACAATCATAATTAGATCTATAACTAACACCTCCATTCTAAAGTGAAGAAGCTTGGATTAATGCATAAATTTGCAATTCTGAAGTGTTTGAAAATCTTTCAATCCAAGTCAAATATAGAAGAAGAAGAAAAAAAATACAAAATATGACTGGAAATAGAAGGTGCTGACATTTTTTTTTTTTCTTGGTGGGCTCAGAACATTGATTGATGTTTAACTCGGAACAATGAACTCATAAAGTTATCAGAAAAGAAGTCAGAAACAAGAATTGATCATGACTGGCTCAATACATGTCATTAAAAGTTTACAGACAAACCTCAAAGAATGTCAAAATCTCAATACAAATCGGTAGCTGAAAGAATCCAAGACCCAGGATTTTGTTTTTTCCCAACTGTTTCTTCTCATCAGGTAATTCACGAGGTCAAAGTTTATTCTCTTCTTCTACTAGCTAGAAAGAATACTAGCATGACATCTAGAAATGATTCAGGGATTTCTGTATCATTTTTTCTTGACCAAGACTTGATCGTTTTCAAATTGAACAGGATAGCTAGCTTGCAATTTGTGCATGCAATTTTAGCATTTATGCGTTTGATTGTGCGTCCTAAAGGCAATGGTTCCTGGAGAAAGAAGGTTTAGAATGAGAATCATGATTCACTTTATGAAAAAATTAAGGGTCAATGAACTGATTCAATGCAATTTGACTGATCAACATGCAACGCGGACACAATAAGGCAAGGCCAACTTTTGAACTTCTGCACCTTGGAAGTCAATTTTCTTCCCATTTGCAGACAACTGTGAAAGCACGCAGCACCTTCCAGAGCTTATTGGTATGGTTCATAGGCAGTCTCCTTCGGCTATCCTAACTGGCTCTTATCTTTCATGCTAGACCTAGCTACTTCTCTTCTACATACATGTTCAAAAGCTAACGTCCTTTCATTTCGTCTGGAATGGCAGGGATGGCATGAGATTGCCATTGATATCACAAACAAGAAGGCAAGAAAATGCTTTGAGAATGATTCTAGCTAGAGCCAATGTGCGCAATTTGATTCAAACTTTTAATCATTAAGGTACAATTCTACTCAATGTTAGCATTGCACACATTGCCAGCTATGTTAACCAAGTTGCCGTATGGGTAAATTAACTTGACTAGATTTTTGAAAACTTTACTCTCAAAGATCGTGTAAGTAACCGATCTTAACTAAATACCATAGGATGTGTTTGTCTTGCACCTAGTATTGTTGGAACACTTTAAATAATTCCTAAGATTGTTTTTAATGATTTGGTTTCTACAGAACATAAAATATGCATATATTAATCAACAATTGATTTTTTTATTTATTTATAGTACTTGTTAATAGAAAATAGACTTGAAAAAATAAATTGAGACAATAATTAATCTTATGATCTTAAAACAATTTATTACCTACTCTCTGATGTTAATAGTGTGATTTCAACATTGTTTTCAAGACTTATTTAATATCTTATTCATGGTAGCGCAACCAAGAATAAATAACTTATGTTAACCCTTGTAAGAATTTTGACATAAGAAATGTAAAAGATATGAGTTTAGAAAGATTAGAAATTTTCTCCGTTGTTAAAACCATGTTAGAATTGTCTTTTTTATAAGCAATTCTGACAGTTAATTTTAACGTAATTTTTAAAATAAAATAATATAATTTCTAGTTTAAAAGGATACAACTCTATTTTAAGTAGAGTTTTAACAAACACAACTTTTCATTCACTCCCTAACAATTTGCCATATTAATGAAAATTGTTTAATCAGAATAAAATACAAAGTAGATATGGAAATAGAGAGTAATAATGAAAAGTCGTTGCATCGAGTAAGATAACTTTTGGATTTCAACATTCCCTAATGAAAACTATTGAATTCATTCAGCTAACCGGTGGATATGATGCCTTGAATTGTTCAGCCTTTTATGTCAAGCCAACCAATAAAGATCACATAGTTCCTTCCTTACAATTTTGGTTCTCACGATTATGTTTATTTTACTCCCGAACACTTCATGCTTAAGAGAATTTAGCCTTTTCAATTCTAATAGAAGTGATCTTGTTTCACACTTATATATATGTGTGATTCTTATTAAAAATATCCTATAATACCCTACTTGAATTCCTCAAACTATAAGAATCATTAAAAATTTAGTTTATTTTATTTTCGTTGTAGGTAGCACATTTTATCTTAGAAATGAGTAAGAGTGCTACTATTAAATTGACATATAATTTTGTTGTTTTTTTTAACTTAGATCTTGAGATCTCTAGTCAACTAAGTTAGGCTTCCATCATGTCAAATCTTAAAATATAGGTGTTAATCTCAATCTCCTAGGTCATTTATCAACATGCTCTCTTGTTAAACATTTTATTAGTGGATTTACAATATTACCCTTTAACTTTGTATAGTCAATAAAGATAACCAATTAGAGAGTAACTATATAGCAATATTGTGTTTTTGAAACTTATGTAAAGACCTACTGTTATATATAATATTTTATGCCATATCAATTACAAATTGGCTACTATAATATATACAAATTGTTGACATAAAATATACTAAAAAAAAATTTCATATTTATCTAAAGCTATATCTCTCACTCTTTCATGAATCTAAATATCCATGTTTATTTAGAAGATTTTCAAGAGGCTATAACTCATTCAATAATAAAAATAAATTTATTTGTGAATTTTAAATCTTTAATATTACATATTTAATTAATATCATTATACCTTTTAAATATAGCTAAATATCTCCTATAATGCAATTCATATTTTAATTTTTTTTGGTGGAGGAATCGTTTTTTTTTTTTTGGAGATCTTCCTCCCCATTTTCCCTCATATTATTTATTATTATTATTATTTATCTTCACCCTGAGTTTTCTTTAATTGTCGATGGTTTTATTATCTTTGACGTGATGTTTATTCAAGGGTTTACAAAAACACACCCAAACACAATAACAAAAAGGCACAATATTCATTAAATTTTTTAAGATTTTTCTGAAAACTATAAAAGTAAACTTTTAAATCTCATTTGACATAAATAATTCAAGATGGGGTACGTAAAATCTGATTAGGGTTTTTTCATGTTTTTTTTCTATCTAAAACAAATAAAAAGAGTATTCAAGAAAAATTCTAAAAACTTTATTGAAAATAATTATAAAATAAAAATTTTGGATTTTAGAATTCTATTTAGGTTGTGTTTGGGAATACGGTGCAAACTGTGTTCCCTTAAATTTTGATATTTTTACTTAAAATTATTTTTTTTAATGTTTTCAGATTGTTTCGATTTGTTGATATCAAAAATAATTTTTTAAAAATAAAAAAATTTTATTTTAATGTATTTTTAAGCGAAAAGCACTTGAAACCGCAACTATTATCACAATTTTAAACAAGTCCTAAAAATATTTAGATTCTAAAGAGATATTTTGTTTTTATCTAATTATAACGCTACTTAATATTGCATTCCAATCTATATTTAGATATGTTTTAAAAATATATTTGATATTTAAAATTTATATATTTTTTTAATAATTTTTAATAATTTTTATAAGATAATATTAGAAATAAAAAAAATTATTTAAAAGCATCTCATTTTTAAAAAAGCTTCTACCAAACACAAAATAAACAAAATCCAAATGAAGAAAAAACATCAAACACTGAATTGACCGAGGAAATCTCTCTCTCTCTCTCTCTCGCTCTCTCTCTCTCAACCAACCAAAGAAAAGAAATTAGAAAGAATCTCTCATCATCAATCTCTCCCTTTCCTTTTTATCCCTCGAATAAATAGATTCTCATAACTTGAGGAGAGCAAAATCATATCATCAGATCTAAAAATCACGACGCAGGGAGAGAAGAAATAGGAGACATGATTAAGATCCCATATTTGACCGCATTGAGCACCTACTTCAGCTATGGCTTACTCTTCGCTTTTGGCCAATTCCGTGATTTCTTTCGTAAAATCTTCGATTCGTGGCACTCTAGCAATCTTCAGGTACTCCTCTCTTTTTTTCCTTAAAAAAAAAACATGTCATTTATTATCATAAATTAAGCGCTAAATTGTTCGATTATGTCTGTTGATGATACAATTCTTTTTTAATCTAGGGTTATGCACCGATCTGTTTAGGCCTTGAAGACTTCTACATTCGTCGCTTATATCTTCGGATTCAGGTACTTTAATTCTTCATTTAATTTTAAGAATATGATTTTTGAACCGAATCGAACCGAATCAAGTGATTTATTTATTTTTGAGAGGAAAAATATATTTTTTTCTTTTTTAGTAATTTTTTTCTAGGTTAAGAAAGGGTTACGTTGACGTTTATCTTTTATTGTTGTTGTTGTTGTTAGGATTGTTTTGGACGTCCGATTTCGAGTTCCCCGGGTGCGTGGTTCGATGTTGTCGAGCGGTACTCCAATGACAATAACAAGACGTTGAAGTAAGAAATTTGAAAAAGTATTTTCTTTGTTCATTATTAGATAAAGTGATGCTTTTGGGGCATTTATCTGAGTTAATTGTTATAATTGTGTGTTGAGCAGACGGACTACCAAGGTAACTAGGTGTCTTAACTTGGGGTCCTATAATTATCTTGGGTTTGCTGCAGCTGATGAGTATTGTACGCCTCGTGTTATTGAGACATTGAAGAGGTTTTCGCCGAGTACTTGCAGTCCTCGTGTTGATGGAGGTATGCTTGATATTTCTGTCCATGTTTTACTTCATTATGTTCTTGGTGTTTTGTATTGAGTAATGCAGGTTTTGATCAGGAACTACGATATTGCATAATGAACTGGAGGTGTGTGTTGCAAACTTTGTTGGGAAGCCAGCTGCCATAGTGTTTGGCATGGGTTATGTCACAAACTCTGCCATCCTTCCTGTTCTGATTGGAAAGGTATGTGCATAATCTTAGTTGTAGGTTTATAATATGTAAAGATGGTGTCTTGAATTGTTTTCTTTTTTGTCTTTTGTTTCTTTGACAGGGAGGATTGATAATTAGTGATTCATTGAACCACAACTCAATTGTGAATGGTGCTCGAGGTTCAGGAGCAACAGTTAGGGTTTTCCAACACAATAGTAAGTTGTATCTGACAGTCGTTTTCAGTCTTGGAAATAAAATTTCTGTGTTCTCATGCATTGGAATCTGGTTGCCAATCTCTCTCAGCGCCATCTCACTTGGAGGAAGTTTTGAGACAGCAAATTGCGGAGGGGCAACCAAGGACACATAGGCCTTGGAAGAAGATAATTGTCATTGTGGAGGGGATTTATAGTATGGAAGGCGAGCTCTGCAAACTTCCAGAGATTGTTGCAGTATGCAAGAAATACAAGGTGATGAATGGAGTGGAGTGCAGCAAATTGCAATTCTTTGTGTATCTTGAATAATTTCAGTTCAACCTTTTCTGATTAGATTTTACCTTGAATTTTGCGAATCTTGTTTTTCTTAAGGCAAACCACTGTGTTGCATTAGAAAACAGGTGAATTATTATAATATCCAGTTGCAATTTGTAACATCTGAAAAGTTATGTTTCTAAATTCTGCTCTATTGTTTCACAATCAAAGAAAGTTGAATCTATTTTATTAAAAAAAATAAAGATTTTAAAAGTCAGGGATGCTATGAATCTGGAAGGCATGCCATTTTTTTTCCTGGTCTGTTTTATGCTTCTTCCATGTACTTTTGCATGCCAAACTCCTTGATTTTCTGCCTAATAGGATTAATTGTAACGTTTTTGTCTTTTTGTTGCAGGCATATGTTTACTTGGATGAGGCTCATAGCATTGGAGCAGTTGGGAAAACAGGAAGAGGTGTTTGTGAACTCTTAGGAGTGGATACAGCTGATGTGGATATTATGATGGGAACTTTTACTAAATCGTTTGGATCTTGTGGGGGTTATATTGCTGGATCTAAGGTTTGTTACATGAGCACCTCTGGTGGGAAATTCACATGAGTACTTCCCCTAGTCATAATGAGTACCCAAGCTGGCAGCTAGTGGTAGCCAACGATTATTTTCTTGTTTTCCTGTGAACCACCTAGTGGTAGTCATCATCTTATGTGCAAGACTCTGCTGTGTGTATAGTTTAGAACATTTGGTGGACAATCCTTTTTAATCGTATCATTAGTACTATCATTTTGTTGTCTCCAATAGTCCTAGAAATTCTGAAGGATGTCTGTTGTTGTTGTTAACACCTAGCCACCTGTCTTTGCTATGATCTATTGAGCTTTACTACCAATTTTCTGATTATTTTCCAATAGTGGATTCAGCTATTGATCTTATGCAAGTCCCCAGCGACTGAAGTTTGCTTATTGCTTTCAGGAATTAATCCAATATCTTAAGTACACTTGTCCTGCTCATTTATACGCAACATCAATTTCCCCTCCAGCTGCACAACAAATTATATCTTCCATTAAGGTTATTCTTGGAGAGGATGGTTCTAGTAGAGGTATTAGAAAAGAATCTGTTTTTCTTTCTGATATACTTAAAGAAGTGTTTCTGAATTAATTACTCGGATTTGAGCTTACATATCAATCTTGTTTTGCTCTGATATTGTTTCACTTCAGGGGCTCAAAAACTTGCGAGAATACGCGAAAATAGCAACTTTTTCAGGTCAGAGCTGCAGAAAATGGGTTTTGAGGTTCTTGGTGATAATGATTCACCAGTGATGCCCATAATGCTTTACAATCCAGCAAAAATCCCTGCATTTTCTCGGGAGTGTCTAAAGCAGAATGTGAGTTCCTAGTAATTTTTTTTAATGTCTGCATTGCCATGTTGATATTTTGTATTCATCAGATCTTGTAAGGGCATTCAAAATTTCTGATTTTCATTAGTTGCATATTTTTCTTCATTTCTGTTCGTGTATGTCGCTGGTTGCTAAGATCAAATATGCTTTTACAGGTTGCTGTTGTGACGGTTGCATTTCCAGCTACTCCTCTACTTTTGGCCAGGGCACGCATTTGCATATCTGCCTCTCATACCAAGGAAGATCTTCTCAAAGCATTGGAGGTATTTGTGCTTGTCAATATGAACTTTGCTTGTATTACAGTATGTATTCTTGCCCTTTGTTTGGTTTGGCTATTCTGTTGAATTTGAATTTCAGTGACAAAGACTTCGTGCATCCTTTGATTCTTTAACAAATGTCAATTTTAAGACTAGGGACTCCAACCAGCCAAAGCAATAGGATATGGTTGATTGAGTTAATAATGGGGAAGCAAAGGCTATGATTCTGCAAATACCCGCTGCTTTTCATATGCTTTTTGTCTGATTAATTTGGTTGTACAACATTGATCCGATAGAATTAGGAAGGAATTTCTGATGTGTGATTACTAATCTCAGAAGATGACAGGTTACTGTCTTCAGATGACAATAATGGCAAATTGCTTTGTTTTGGCAGGTTATCAGTCAAGTTGGTGACCTTGTTGGCATAAAGTACTTCCCTGCTGAGTCTGATAAGCAGCATCAGGAGCCAGGTGCACTCAAGTTGGAGTGAGACTTCAGAATTCAGTCTCGTGAAAATTGTTTTGTGACCTGAAAGCTTTCATCTAACAATTTAAGTAGCATATTCGTGCAGTATTGATTAGATTTCCTCTGAGAAGGAGAAAATGTTTGTAGTTCTGTTGCTAGCATTGATGCTTTCCTCTTGTTTGTTTCTATGCTCTCTTGTGTCTTGTCATGTGCAACCGCGTCAAATTTTCTCGTTCTTTTCTTGCAGGCGAGAATTTTGGTAATTTAATGTACATAAACAAATGTAATCTGATTCAGTTCCTATATAATCGTTTCCACTTTCATAACATCTTGGATGTTTTAGTTGCCGGCTTGAGAAGAAGCTACACATTCATCTTGCTCGAGAATTGACTTTTGAATCGAGAGCTTTTTTAAAAATAGATTTCCTAGGGCTCGAGGCGAGGCTGACAAAAGCTGTGACAGTGGCCGTCTCTGCCATTAAAGATACGAGACATGGATAGGAAGAAGGTGCTTCTACGAAACAAATCTCCAAGCCTTTCTTTATTGATGAAACATATAAATTAGACTCAATAGAATTTCATCAATTTTTTTTTTCTGTCGTTAAGGTGGAGAATTGAACCAAGAATTCTTTTTATTTTTTATTTTTTTTATCATCAATCAAATCACTGTTCACAACTCAAATCAAATAACCAGCTATGAAATTTGAGGGGAACGGGAAATTCCCCGATGTTGCTTCATTGAAGTTCCTCATGGAAGAAGAATTGGCTGATGTTGAAGGCTAGCTCCACTTCCCCGTTCCCATCACTGGTTTCAGATGCCTCAGGCTCAAGTTATCAAACAGTATTGAGGATAAAATCTGTATTGAAATGCTTCATTAAATGGTAGTCAATCGTCAAGAAGAATCGTCAATAGTTTTTATTCACACGCCCAGATATTTCATAACCACGTCCTCAACAAAGATGGCAATGGGGCACCAAATTTCATGGATGGAGGTTTGCTTCCATTTACTCGGATGGAGACGACCACAGAGGGATTGTTTGAGTACGAAGATGGAGATGATTTTATTCCTCCAATCTGGGCCTTGCATTATTGGTGATCGTCCTTAATGAGAAATTTCACTGGGTCGCAGAAGCCGACGAAATCTCACAAAAGCCAGCGGAAACCCAACGACGAACAAATTTAATGTGAGAATGCGCAGGCATGACCTGAAGGCAGAAGCTCAGAGAAATTCGAGGTGACTTCTTTTGTAAAAATTGGTCCCCAAACATTCGTCTGTGGGTACACCAATGTGCTGAAGATGTCCAATCAAATAATAATATAAATTGGTATTGTCGTTTATGGTGCTATTGTTTTTACGATATTTTTATCTTAAAATATTGAATTGATGACTTTTTAAAAAAAATATCATAAAAAATATTTTCGACGGTATTATCAAATAAAAATAAAAAATAGTAAATCGTATTTCATGAATAAACATATCACAAAGTATACCCCGGCCGCCTTTACTATATGGTCTATACAAAAGAAACGAAGCACCAAACAATAAAATAAAATAAAATAAAATATTAATCATCTAATCTACCTAACCTACAAAAGCAGCAAAACTAATCCAAAGGCCACGATTAACCCAATAAGGTCCCACCTTGAACGAAGACAATGGCCCCCACTACTACCAGTCTCTTTCTCCTGAACGGATGTTGTAGACGAACCGTTGTAGTTAGGGTTGCTACCATACAACACTTGGATCCCTTGAATATCATCGTCGGCCAATTCTACTTTCTTAGTCCTCGAAGAAATAGTAGGGTACATGATGGACTCTTCCACAGAGGAATGCCCTAACCCTAGCAAATGTCCAATCTCATGTACTGCCACGGACTCCAAATCGACAGCTGTCGTCAACGACGATGTCCTAACATCACCTGTCACGACCCAATTCTCGTCCCCGTCAAGATGGAACTGTCCACTTGGCGGAGAGAAAGAATGTGCTAGAGTCCCAAGAACCCCATCGAACGGCTCTCCATCTCCATGATCGCCACTGTAAAACCCAATTCCAATATCAGCTGCGTTGATAGAATCCGCCTGCGTGAATGTCAATGGAATCACCGTTGACCACCGGTCGAAAGCGCGGGAGAAAACGGTCTTAACCTCGTCGGTTAATTGATTCCCAGGCAAAAACGCGTAGGTTAAGGCTCGCTTCCTCCAACGTGGCATCCCAGTAAAGAAGGAGTAATGAGAAACCGTGTGAACGTGACTGGACGAGGTATTATGTGTCTTGCCAGAGTTCATACTGGAAGAGCCGTTAACTATATCCGGGTTGCCGCACCTGGGCCGTACGATGTGGTTAACTGTCTGGTCGTCGAGTTGGCCAGTGATGTTAAGGTTGAAGTTTTGTTGGTAAGTTCGGAGAGCAGATTCGAGGGAGTCATCGAAATCGTCGGTGAAATTGGAGAGGGAGTTGGGGATGTAACCGAAGTACTGGAAGTAGCTTTTGAGCTTGGCCAAGCCATCGTATTTTTCACCAGCATGGCAGCCGGATAGTTGATGGAAGAAACTCCATGGATTAGAGGTTGCGTTTTTGAGCAAGTCTTCTGGGATTGAAACATTGCTATGGAAAAAGTGAGCAGAGATTGAAGGAACTGAATTGATTGAGAGAAGAATAAGAATTATAGTGATCATGAAAAGATGAGGATATTGCTGTGATCTTGTCATAATCGTTGGGTTGGTTTAATTGGGGTTCGAGATAGAGAGAGAGAGAGAGAGAGAGAGAGAGAGAGTTGAGGGTGGCCAAGAGAGAGAGGTCTATGGTTTTATTTGGGAAAAAATGGGAAGGTTTTTGATTAGTTGAAGGAGTACGTAGAAGAGAGGTTCGTGGGTGGTGATGGTTAATTAATCAATTAAAAAGCAACAAGTTTTCTTGTTTCTAGAGGGATTGGATGCAAAGCAGATGAAGGAAGAAAGCCGGCAACAACATTGGACTTCTCGTATATGTTGTTGTAGTTTTCTCCGAATCCAAGTACTTGCCTTGTATGGATTTTCAATTGTGCATGCGTGTTGCAATTTATCTCGTTTTGAATGCTTCCTCTTCACCTAGGGATCTTGGTGGTCTTTTACGGCTACGGAGATCAACTCTTTTTTATTTTATTTTTTTCAAAAAACAGAGCGGGTAAATGTGTCCATCAACTACTGATTTCATCAGCTGGGTCGCCAAATTGAAGACGATGTTGAATAGTGCATGTGTTTTCTCCCTGGCTCTAGTTCCCACAGGAGTTAAAACATGGAAAAACCCTATTTCTTCCATCATTCAACATGCTGCAAGAACAATTATAGCAATATATTAGGGGAATTAATTATTCACTGTATTCCACGCACGTTCTAAGTTCTGAGAGAGCTAGAATTAGTTAGAAAACCATTCAATAGCATGTGCAATATTTAACAAGATCTGCAGTACTTATTGTAACAAAATGACCCAATTGAGAAAAAGATACATAGATAAGGGACCCAATTGAAGAAATAATTATTGGAGGAGTCATGTGTAGTTGGAGGATTAATCTAAGCTTGCGTCGCCAAACAATAATAGAAAATTATGGTTGAAATGGCAATGGACATTAATATATCTAAAGTCGTCTTACTTTCTTTATATAAACACGGAATCTATATTAAATATTAAATCTAAATATACCTAACACTTAATTCCTCATTCATATTGTATTCTTATCTCTTAATGCGATAATGTAATTTTTTTAATGTTTTTGAATCTCCATTCATTGATATTGACTTTGTTGGCGGAAGCTTCAAGAAAGAAAGGACATTGATGGAAAGGTCGGGCATAGGGCAAGTCAAATTTGGAGAGGTTCGACTGTTTCTTGTAATGCTACCTCCTCCTCCTCCTCCTCCTCCTCCTCTTCTTCTTTTTTTTTTAATTTGTATTCTTCCAAGTCTCTTACATAAAGGGTTACGTACGCAGACGGAGAATGGTCAATCTTGCATCAATTCAATTATCACCAAATCAGGAATTTCATAAAAAAAAGAAGTTTGGTACCCCATCCTTTTCATTTAATAAGTGGTTATTTCGTTTCGTAATTTCATTTTTGTACTTATACTTTATCTTTTTTACTTTTCAGTAACGTTTTTATGAGGAGAGAAAGAGATACTCATCGGAATCCAACACAAATAGATAGAGAAAGTTGTCTTTGAAACCTATTATAACCATCAAATTGGTTAAAATTTGTGTCAAAATAATCCATTCAATGAAGGTAGTCTTATTTTTTTTAATCCTCAATATTACCTAAAAACCAGGTCTAAGTCGAGAATAAGAAAATTTATTCGGGTTAATTTTGTGATTTAAACTTTTTTTTATGTTTTATTAGGTTGATATGTTGGTTGATGTTTTAAGAGTGTTTGTAGAGTATTTTTAGGTTAAAATGAGTGGGTTTTTGATAAAAAAAAAAACCCAATGGACCATATTTTTCAACCATCACAGTCATAGTTTTATAACCCGGTTCGACCCGGCGGGTCGACCTGGGACCCCGTCAACCCGAGGCTGGAACCGGGTCGGGTTGAAAAAAAAACAGGGAAAGGAAAAACTCTGTGTGACTTGGCGACCCGGTTGACTCGGTAAGACCCAGTTAAATTAAAACTCAGTTGCAACCCGTTGATTTTTTTTTTTACTATAACGACGTCATTTTGATTTTTTTTTAAAAAAATTAACCCAAATAACCCAGTTAAATTCTAAAACCCGAGTCTTGAATCAAATCAGGTCTAAAAACTATAATCACAATAATAACCAGATTCTATGTTAGGAGACAATACATCGTTTGCCACAGCAAACAATGTATTGCCTACCTTGATTTTTGTTTTAGAGCCACCCATCCCCTTTAATTGGAAAACAAATTATAAGCTCATACTTTTGAACTTGGGCTCTTTCTTTCATAAGCATAGGGTGTTGGGTTGTTTTTCAGTTATTTTTTTAATATATTTAGGTTAATTATAGATTTATAAAAGAAAAATATATTAAATCCGATTAATTTCATGATTCAGAACATAAATTTGATAGGTTAAATCACAACATTTGATTTGTTATTATTATTTTTATTTAATGTATTTTTGCCCCTCAATTTAAAAAAAAAGCAATTTCACACAATTTGTTATCATAATAATTATTTTTTATTTAATTGAAACAAAAAAAATTCAATTTGATCTTTTGTTATAAATAATTTACTTTTGATATCTCAATCTCACATAGTTACCATAATTTGTTTTTTCTTTTAAAAACATATTTCATATAAAAAAATCCTCACGTGTTTTATTTTCATTAAAATTTAGTCAATGAAAAACTATTTATGTGGAAAAAAAATTTAACTTTTTTTAACGTTTAAAAAAAATAATTAATTTTATATATGTTGTTTTATATGTACAGTTAATAGAAATGACAAGTTCCATTAATTTTCTGAAACATGTCATGCCATGAATAATCTTAGTTCCCTGCCTACTCCCCCACAGCAGATTCTTGAATCTTGAACAATGGAGCAACTTTTGACTTCTGATACAGCAAATTGCTAGGGCTTGTAAAGAGATAGTTGTCACTGTAGCGGACATTTATAGTACGGATCAAAAAGAACTATGAACACTTCTAGAGACGACGTCTAATCCTGAATCTTGACCTCATAAATAAGCGAGGAATTGTACTCTGCAGACCGACATTCAAGTTTCAAGAAGCACTTTATCTGGCATGTCTGCATTATAGGACCTTTGCGACATGGGAGATCTTCAAGCCTCTAAACTAGTCAAATGAATATCACATTTGCAGCTCTGCCAATGGAACCTCAGAGCCAGCAGACCCCCCACAGAAGTTTAATGTTTGCGAGTTCGACATGGCTTCTTTCACAAAATTTGGTCCACAAACATTAACATATGATCAAAGGTATACCAACTTGCCTGCAAATGTTCAAAGACGTGCTTAGCTTATACAAGGTGTATATGTATTATATCAATTCTAAAACAAGAAGCTTATCTAAATGCATAAAAGGAGAAACACTGGAAAAAGAAAACTGAGTGACATGTAATGCTGCCCGCAATTTCTCTCCATTAGCAAACAACAATATTCAACTCCTCTCTCAATGTCAAGCATCTATCATCAAATGACTGGTTTTGGAAAATATCAGTAAATCGTTCTATTTATTCAACAAGAGAAGAATAGCTCTATAGCAAGCATTGACTTGGAATCGATTCCATCTAGCACAGCTCTTACTAAAACAAATTTGACCAATACTTCATTTGCTGAGAAGCATGCTCCAAAGGTATGACCTTCTCCACTTTTCTGTCAGTTTGAGATCTCTACAACGGCTCTTGATCAAGAATGCCATAACATGAGTCACCTAACAAGTCTTCTCCAAATCTTTGGAATTGGCTTAATATTTCTTCTAATTAACCTGCATTCAACAACAAATATGAAAAACTCATTTCAGCTTAAATGAAGGTGAACTGAGATGTCAAATATTAGACAATCAATAACCAACAATATTGTTTACAGGGGAATTAATAATGATAGAACAATATATAGAAATAACTCCTATGCTCTGAATAAAGACACTATGTGTTGAATCACCAATTTATTAACCCTGGTCTCCATAAAAAAGAACTTCATTTGCTCTTCTCAAATATAACCTCTGCATCTTTCAGAACCACTCCACAAGTTGAGACCTCATTGATGCAATGGCTTTCTTTTGCCTAGTCACAGTTTGCAAAGTAATTACAAACAACTTCAGGGTACCTTAGCATTTTAAAAACTGCACGGCTATATACCACAGGAAATCAACTAGAAATTCTGGCAACCTCAGCAGACCTTGAAAGTTGAAATGCAAACCACACCTCATTTGATAGGTTGCACTTCATGCTGACAAAATCTAAAACCACCGACTCAGAGATCTATAAAAAGCCAATCTTCTAGTGTTGAGGAATGGCAACCACTTCTGGACTTTAATTCAAACAGGGGTTACTAAACAGTTTGAGATGACAATACCACCCCAGAGATGATTAAGGGAATACGCACATCAAATATAGCTTCAGGCTCATGAACACAACTACAACTACTCAAGCAAATCAATTCGAGGGCCATGTAATAGAAAATTGCACTGAATTAAAAATGCATTGATATAGGGCAAGAAAGTGATCCTAAGCAAAACATCCTACTTGTACCAAAAAGTACAACTATTACTAATAGATGGAACAAAATAACTTAAATTAAATTCAGACATGATGCATCTTAATTACCATGGCTGAAACAAATTCTCCATTAGAAAACAACCAGAACTGCAAGTTCACCCAAAAACATCAAGAAAACCCCTTTCCTAGCTTCTGAATAGCACAAAACATCTTCCTTCTAGACCCAACAGCATTGATTCCCATATCCTTCAAATCCTCCAATGTCAACATTGGCAAAACCTCATCATCCACCTCATGAATCTCAAAAACTGGCGCATATTTCCCTAACCCTAAACTATTCAGCCAAATCCTCACTCCATCCTCCCCTCCACTGCCACTGCCATCGCCACACCTCCCATTATTCCTATAATCTCTCGTATCATTATCCGATGGGCTTGATAATTCAACCCCCTCAGGAAGATAATCTTGATTAACATCACGATAATTCCTCCCCCTAACCACTCTCCTATTGTAGTACACTTCCCTCTCATTCCCATCTCCCAAATTCTCAAGTGAATCATGAATTGGGCTTTGTTCTTTCAACAAACTTTCTGAATTCTCAACATCAAATTCTCTATAAATCTCTTCCTCCTCCTCACCTATATCTTCACCACCACTATATTTCTCCTCCCCTTCACCACCATTACCAACTCCACCACCACTATCATCAAATTTAGACACCCAATTAGACCTAACTCGCTTGGCACTAACATTCAAAGACCCTCTCTTTTTCGATGAATGCTTAACTCTCCAACTCCCAATTGCAACACTATCCAAATTAATATCATTATCCCCGTCAGGAGTTTCATTAAACTCACTTAAATTCGTTAAAGCTCGAGTCTTTGATGATTTACTTGCCTCTTTAAAACCCAAAATCTGCTGCTGCTGTTGTTTCCAACTATTGCTTGCAGTTCTACGGTGGTTTTGGGATTCATAAAGTTGGTCTCCACCGCCTATCTCGCCTAATCGGACACTTGGCCTCCGCTGCCTCTTTGACCCCACAGTTTCAGTTGAAGTTAATGCGCCCCCTCCTCCGCTGCTTCCTCCACCGCCACCTCCACCGCCAAAGCCGCCGCTGTTTAGATGGGTCTCAGGTGGGTGTATCTCTGCCATTTAAAGATGGGATTTTGAAAGCTTTCTACACTTCTATCCAAAAAGAAACCTGAAAATCAAAACTCTTCTCTATCTTTAGGGTTTGCCTTTGTTTATGTATTTCTTTTATGTGGCCGGTTGAGAGAGAGAGAGAGGAGGAGAGGGAAGAGTCGAGAGAGAGCGAGCGAGTGTGTAAAATGGGTTCGCTGGGTGTGTGACGCGTGTCTCGATATAGAATGGTGCGATTTAGGAAAGAACCAGGTGCGCGAGGTAAAGGTAATTAATGATTGTAATACTCGTGGTGTTTATCCATTGTTGTTTTCCGCTAATAATCGTGCCCTAATTATTAAACAAGGTCTAGAAGTCACGGGTGGGCAAAATCAACCCAGATTAACCCATAAGTTGTTCAGATTAAAGGTTAATTGGGCTTGTTTTTAAAGTTAATTATTGGATAAGATTAAGTTAGCATGTCAAATTGATATTGATCATGATGATTTGTTAAAATTATTGATCTTAGATGAAATTTGTTAAATTTATATGATATGGGTCAACGCTTCAAGGAGTTTAATAAATATTCACAGAAGAAGATAAATTGACAAGCTAGCTCCTTTGTGAGGTACAAAATGACAAAATATCATTATGGTCCCTGATATGTAAAGTTATAGTTTAGTCTCTTTATTCTTAAACGTGACAGTTTGGTCCCTAATTAATGTTATATCAGAACAATATCTTTATAATCTCATTGTTTTTTTTTTCCCAGAGGATGCTGTGCTACACATGACTTCACTCATATTTCATAAAATATATATATATATATATATATCAAAAAGTATTTCACTCATGTCAAATACATTGCATGCCATGAAGTAATTACATATTATTTACTAGAGATGAACACAGTAATGAATCATGAATCTTTGAAAATGCTTATCAAATAAAGTACTATAACATTTAGTTAAGAAAATGACTTGGAATTATAATGCAAATTTGATTATTTTGAAAATGCTTCTCTTTTGATTTTGAGATGGATAAAGTTTTTTTTATATATTTATAAATCTATTTGAGAGTGTGATTCCGGTTATTTTTTAAAGTGTTTTTTGTGCCGAAATGTATCAAAATGATGTTTTTTTATTTTTTTAAAATTATTTTTAACATCAGTGCATCAAAACGATTCAAAACATAAAAAAAAAAATAAATTTTAATAAAAAAAATTAATCTTTTTTAAAACATGAGAAGAGAAGAGAAGGTATAAGTGAGGAAAAGATAATGAGAAAAGTAGGAATAAAAAAAAAAAGATAATGATAATATAAATAGGTGCTCGTTGAACAGTAAGAGGGGAGAAAAAATTTAGAAATAAAAGAAGAATCTGAAGAAAAAACACACGCAGCCACCTCTCTCACCCTCATCAACCCCTTTCCCCGCCATTCGTGAATAACATAACAACCCACTTTTCATCACCTACCAAGCTCCTGCTCGCAGCAGCTTCCCCACCGTCGTTTATCTTCCTCAACACCAACCAGGCCCCTCTTCTCCTCACGAGCGAACACGCCCAATAGCCCCCATTTCCACCATTTCTCTATCCATGAAAAGCTTTGAATTCAATCTCCAAACCAGCACTCAACAACCTTGAAACCATCCCATAATAGCCCCTGAAATACCCTCAAATCTCCAGCTATTACAGCCCCCCACGCCTACTCAAATCACCATTTTCTAACCATTACAGTTCCTAAACCTCACCTAAAACCAACATCCATCCATCATGAAAGCTCACCTCAACTCACCCAAAGAAATGATGGATAAACTATTTTTATATAAAAAAGAGCTACTTTTATTTGTTTTATGCGAATATATAAATAATTAATTAATACACGACCTTGTTTTTTACATGATGATTTTTGAACTAGTTTTATGTTTTAATTATTTTCTTTATCCATTAATGAATCCATGATAGTAAGATCTGATATTGAGCCCGGTTCTCTGGATGTTACTTAGCAAATAATACAACCGATGAAATTCTTTATGTGTGATTCTTGAACTCTTTTTTTATGTGTTGATTGTTTATATTTTCCGCTAATCTACTCAGGATGGTAATGTCTGATAATGGAGAGGAGTGTGACCTTGTCTCGATTCAGAGGAATATCATGTCCTGAAATAACACAAGGTTCCTTAGTCAAGTTCCACAATAAAAGTGTGGGGAAGTACTCTCTGCAAGATATAACTATTGAGACATTTTTATACCGTTCTTTGTATCCTGGGTTCACCGTGAAACCATGCATATCAACTGACTCACAGATAGAGAGAGCAAACTCAAGAGCCTCGAGTCCAGTTCCTTTAGCTGCTGATCCAAAAGATGCTCCTAACATGAGATATACAGGATTGTTTATTGGAACTTCCTACAGAAAACAAAAGGCAAAGCCAAGCCAGCAAGAAAAGCAGAAGAGAAAGGCCTCTCTGATTTTCATTAGACAATTCCTTTCTTGTTTCTGTAGGATTCATAATATCAGTATTCTAGCAATAAATGAAAGGCATGGTAAGACAGAGACCAGTGCACATACCATCTAAATCCACAACTTTATCAAGGGCTTTAGCAGATCCCCTGTTAAGAAGGCGAAATGAGCTTTTCTTTCCCACGAACTCTGTATAGTTCTGCCACAACAAAATAGCAAAACAAAACCAACAAGATTCAAAGGTGGCAAAAACAATTAGACTGCTGACAATAATAAATAAATAGAAAGAGCTTAACCTCAACTGGGGCACCATTTTCTCTAATAACAACATCATAATCATCAATTTCCTTTCCAAACTTTGTTTTTAAAAGATCTCCTGAATTACCAATAACTGCGCATTGATCAAACTGCTTTGGAACATATGGTGGTGTCTTAGGGAGTGGTCACGAAAGTTTCTCCAAGCATAGGTTTTATTCTCACAGCGGTGACTGCAGTACATAAATATAACAAATCAGATACAACTTACCGTCAATAGTCCTAATAGCTCACAATAACCCGATTAAGCATCAAAACTGAATAATCAAACCCATTTCTTGAGAAATTTTATAGCAAAGTTATGGAATAAAAATAAATCTCACGGGGAACTACTAAAAACTTTTAAAAAAGTAACATAAATATAAAACCGCTGACATCTTAACAAGAGATTAACTTTTAGTTTCTTTTCTGAGAAAACCACAAATACTTCCATGACAACTAAACATTCATCTTAAATTAAGGATTCCTGCTATGAGCAATACTTTAACATTTTCTCCATTTCTTCTATGAACAAACTCCTGATTGGAGGACACAACGTAAGTCATCTCAACTTTATGTAGAAGATTGGTTGAAGTCATTGCTTTCCTATCGCTACACTGTAATTTATCCACAAAAATATCACCAGAAAATTAAAAGAACATACAGAAGTACTCCTTTATTGATCCTACGCCATGCATAGTCCTCCCATCCATTTGGTAAACAGGTAAAGCATCAATAAACTCCCTCGTGAGTCTCGTAGTACTACTCCGCTCCTGACAACGGCCTCACTATATAATAAATCAATTGTACATCACATCAAAATTCAAACATAACAACGCCACACAACACACATCACCTCAGCAACACAGCAAGAAGGCTGGGTTACCAAAACTTAATCCTAAAGCACACACATGCGAAGCAAAGCTCACCTGTTCCCCCGTAGCCACAGCTTCACATAGATTAAATTCAAATGATAGTCCTTCAAGTTGTCCCGTCTTAGGATCTTTCTGTTTACAAACAGAACATCAAACATACTTTGGCATCAATTTGAGAAACTTTTCATTTTACTCCTAATATGGTTAATTTTTTTTTTTAAAATCTTATTTCTGATCCAAGCGAGAACATCAATAACCAAATTTTAAAAACTGAAAAGGGTAAAAAGAAATACAAAGAAAGGAAAGCATACCCATTTGGGTACGGTGTCCATGGGGAAATTTAGAGTAACTTGAAGTAGTAAATGTAGGCAGAGAGAGAGAGGAATGCATGAAAATAACGTACGTGGATCGGAGACGCCGGCGATGTAGATGAGAAGAGCAGAGACCAGAAGCTAAAGCGAGGAAGAACCCCAACTGCATGAACATCATTTTTATTTTTATTTTTTTTATAAATAAAATTGATGGATCTGGAGGAGGAGGAGGATGATCCGTATATTTTTCACAGCTCCACTCTTTAAAATCAGTTCATGTACTCATCCCTCAATTATCATATTATTTTCAATTGGGTCCTCAAACAAAAACAAAATTTGAGACAATGTAGGTCCTTGTTTTTTTTTATTATTATTATTTTAATACTAAGAATTTAAAGAAGAGGGTTAATTTGCTAATGCATGATAGATGGGGATCCCAATTGAAAGTTCGTTTTTCTCTTAGGATCAATTGACAATTGAGTGACAATTGGGGGATAAATATTATATTTTCCTCCACAACGCCAGGCTCAAGGTTTGAAAATGGGCCTTAAAGCCCAATAAATCCATCTAGAGATTATTGTCTCTGGAGGCCCAAAAACTTGCTCTTTTCTCAGACTAATCAAACAGCCTCCACAAGACCACAAAGCTAATTCCAGTCTCAGCCTATTCTAGGTAATGGCCCAGAATTGTAGTGAGGGATCAAAGCTCGTTTGTTTTTGTAACAGATGCAGTCCGCGTTTTGTTTTCGATTATAAATTTAAAAGTATTTTATCAATTAATAAATAGTTCTATTAAATTTTATTTTAATCTTATTAAAAAACTATAATTTATAATTTTTTTAAATTTATATTTTTAAATTATAGTCACAAAAACCACCACAATACTGCGCATGCGCTAAGTTCGCCAGTGTTGCAATCTGTATTCTGTACGAACATGTTTGTTCTCCAAGAAGCATGGCTTAATTACAAATGGCTTGTCACTTGTATAATATATGGATTGGAACGGCTAATGTTAATGAAGAAACACAGCATGATCATACTGCATATGCTTTGTGTTTGAAAGCAGACAGCTATTTCGGGTTATGGTCCCAGGATATTCTTTTTTGTAGAGTTCAACTAGCTAAGCAAGTGGGAGGGGGTGTTGGTGTTTTCTTGTTGGGCTGCTTGGAAATTCATTTTTGTTTCCTTTCCAATATCAATGGTGATAAAACAAACAAACAAACAAAATGTTCCTGTTTTTGGATCGAAGAAAGACTCTGGTACGTAAGCGTAGTATCCACAGTTTGAAACTCTTTTTGCATTTTGAATTCTTCTATGCATGTGAATTATAGTGCATGAACAGCAATTTGTGCATGGACAAGTTGGCAAGTTAGGCAAATTAAAGGGTATCTTGATGAATTCATAGACTATCAAGTCCGAACCATGCTGGGAAACACAATGACGATTCAACTTTTAAAGAACAGCTTAAATGATTGTTCTTCTATTTTGAAAAATAACAATTATTAATTCAACATCACAATATTAAATATGGATAAGATATAAAAACACGAAGGATTTTAAGAGGTCCATGTATTAAAGAAAAGAAGTCTAACTTGATCAAAAGGGGATCGATGAAAACTATATATATATATACAGTCCAAAACATATAACAAGTGGGATCAGGTTCTTTGGTCTCCTTTTTAGACATGCCATTTCTTGGCTACTAGGAGATGAGGACACTAGCAAATGAAATCAATGTCACCTTTCATCCCTCTCTCTTCACCAGACAAAAGAGACAAGGCCATTGAATAGCCAAGGGGGCTTGCCATGCAGGCTTGCTCCTCTATTGCCTAGCAGACCATGGTGGGACCCCGACCCCATTGGCCACAACCATGCATAGGCTGCACCTTCCCAACCATCTTACCCTTTAGTGGTCCGCCCCTATTGAATGAGGATATCACTGTTTTTGGCCGATTTGTATCGATAAAGAATATGATAATTCCACAGCTTATATTTTAGCTGAAAGAACAAAAAATGGAAGATTTTGCATGAATGCACCGGCTAGTCAGTTGGCTTCTTCTTTATTGTTGGCTAGTGTAAACCTGATTCAAACAATGATCCCAAACTTGTTTCGTGTCGTCTCTGTGATGCTTCCGGGAAGCAAGTATGCCATTGATTCGATTACTATAACTTTATCTTTAAGATGTTGGTTTTATTCATATTATTTTCTCAAATTTGAATCTCATTTGAGAAATTAATTTATCGTGAATTCATCATTCCTTTGCCGGCCTTAATTACATATCAATTTCTTATATATAAATGCACAAGTTTGAGAATAAATTTCATACTTAATAATAATTTAGCGGTGATATGTAAATTAATCTAGTACAGTAATACCTTAAATATTGTTAAAATTAATCAAAAACATGCTTGTAAGTTATTACAATCCTAAACAATATTATTAAAGAGAAGAATAGTGAAATTTGATGTATTAATTACACACATATAGGCAACTAATTTGCGTGGCGGGGCTCTCATAATCATATGCCTGTATCATCACTTGGAATTCAGAGGGCTACATATCATATTCTAATCTCTATGATGGTGTTCTTCTTTTCTCTTTCTTTCTTCTTTGGTTTAGAAGATAGTAAAACTCCAAAGCCGCTACGGCCTGACCAGAAGAGCTAACCCTAGAGCATCACAATGGAGAATTTCAGTCAAGTCTTGTAGGAAGATTCATGCACATGGTCCTGCTAGACCACATCTGAGGCAGCCGCATAATATATGTAACTTCGTTCTCTATAAGGTAACATGCCTAAATACGATGGTTTTGGGCCATTAAAATGAGGCAGCGCCGATTTTATCATACATGGGGCCGGTCACCATCTTGTTCCACAAAAACCTTCTCATAATTTTGAAGTCGGCCTCTGTGTCTAAGATCATTTCATTCTAGTATACATATTTATAACTTAATCGATTTGTAGTTTATCACAAAAAATTAATTAATCAGTCCCATCAAGGTTTTAAAAATTATATATTTAATCTCCATGATTTTAAATTCATTATATATCAATTTCTTATTTATTTCGAATTGTTTTATGTATTCTTCTTTGAGAAAAAGAAAAAAGTAGATAATATTGGAAGATCGATGAGAAAAGAATGATTTTTTTTAACGAGGTACTATTAAATTAAGTATGATCACACAGGTTAATTAATTAGGAGCTGTTTTATTGTTTTTGATACTTCATGAATTAATTTATTTATTTTTAATAAATTCCAAGAACTAAATTATAACTAACTAGTAATTTTAGAGGATAGAACTGGTAATAAAAAATTGGCTTCTTTAATTTTTTTTACTCTTTGGTTTGTATTTTAGAGTCATCACCTAACGAGATTGGTTTTCACTCATAGATACTGGGGATGATGTGGAAAAAAAGAGCTAAAATGTCACCTATAATTAAGATGAAGAAATTCCTTCTCACTATAAGGGATCCTTCTACGACTCGCTAGTGAGTTATCCTGCCCGATGGTTCATGGAAATGTCTGTCTAGCCGAGCTATAAAACAAAGGCACGGCTAGCTAGCTACGCGAGAAGTGATCATCCGAGGGTTTCTCTAGTACTAGCGAGTTGGTTCGTTAAGATTCCTGTGTCTGGTGTTATCAGCGTTAAGGAGAATTGATTTATCCGAATACACAATGTCAACATAAAGAATATGTATTTTTTAAAGATTGATTAGAATAAGTAATTGGTCTTAATTAATATATATAGCAGGTTATTCAATAATAATTGCCGTCGATGAAAAAAAGAGTAAGCATATGATACCATGGTATGGCAATCATACGGTTCAAAACGTATTTTTTGTGTTTTGATAAATTAGAGTAGGAAAAAAGAACTTCGTGGCCTCTGGTAAGTTATCTCGATCTCGAATGTTAGTGTCTTCATGATGTGTCCACTTCAATGACCATATGTTCTTCCCAAAGGATAAAACTAAAATTATGACCGAAGAAGATCTTGATTTTGAGAGAGTATGCATTGCAAATGTATTAGAATATATGGTTTTTTTTTTTTATATAACTTGGGGTGTCCGAGCTAGTTTACGCATACCATAACTAATTTCCGGCCTCACTGAATATTCTGCAAGCCCAGTAGATAGATAAGATACCGTGAGAGTAACAAACATGCACAAAAAGAATCGAACCCGAGTGTAAAAAAAAAAGAACAAAGCCCTTTTCCTACTAGACCACCACCTCAAGTGCAGAATATATGGTTTTTACTTAGTACGGTACACGAGGAGGAAAAAGGAAACAAGAAAACATGTTCTTGATGCCAAATTCACCGATCATTCGAGTAATCTTTGTCAAGAGACTCTAGGTATACAATGACTATTTGTGATGCCTGTAGGGAAAACTACCTTTTCTGGGGGCACTGCCTCTAAGTTTATCCATGTATTTTGTGTCCAGTACTTAACCTAATTAATTACTAGCTTGTGGAAGTCTCAATGTTAATTATGCATATAGAAGTGAAATTCCTAAATATTTCTACTTCACGGGATCACCTAATTAATAAATTGTCTTAAGAAAACATATTAAAAACATGATCAAGCAAATTGCGACTCACACATACTATATAGAATCAAGCAAATTATTGGGGGATAGCCATGTCATTTGGCCAAAATAGATATGTTTCTCACTAGCCTAATATAGTAAGGAAAGCCCAAATTCCTTTTGTTAAGTTCAGAAGTCATTCCTATATGTTACGGTAGAAAAAAGCATTGATCAGAAGCCATTAATTCCTATATGTTATGATGGAAAAGCTATATATAACCGTTGGCCAACGGTTGACATCTCCAATAATAGGCAAGTAGCTGTATTATTATTAAATATATTAAAATACAAATGAATGGTTAAAATATTTTTAAAAAAATATTTACATTATTCAAAATATCATATTAATAATTTTACTGTTCTAAATGTTCTTATGAGTTGATTTACTAGTCACAAAGGTGGAGTTTCAATGGTGATGATGACAAAAAGTTCATGTATTAGAATGAAAAATGAATAAAAATAGAGACTGTCAATAACTATAGTTCAAGGGGTATATATACATTTATTTTACCCTTGAAAACGCGACAAGCACATGATATGAGATTTTAATGGAGAAAGTGGATATATAGAAGGTAACAGAAAGGATCAATTGATGATATGTAATTTAATAAAAGGAGTGTCAATCCAAAGGAAAGTATCATTTGCTAGTTTAAATAATTAATTATTAGTGTTTAGATCTAATTAAGAGAGAGATCATAGTGCTCCGAAGTAGATTGTGCCCTTCAAATTGTAAAAGAAAAAAAAAATTCTCTCATTTTTGATGTTGAAACTACCAATCTGAAAGTATTGCTCCTTCTTGACGTAGAAAAAGAAAATAATGAATGTTGAAATCAACTTGTCATGGTGATATTTCTTAGTTGAGAACGACAAAACCCAGATTAGAGAGCAAGCTGAGGCGGTACCATACCTGGATGTCGGCCAGTCAGCATGGACGAGCAATTATATAAGCTCATGATGTCGTGTACGTATATATACAGTCATGCCCAATGAAGTGTAGCTTTTGCTAATTTGTTATACATGGCCTGGGATGTTGACAGAGCATGGAAGGATCTTGTTGCTGTTACTGTGTAAGGTCCTTTATATGAAAACTGAAAAGAGCTTGGCATGGCCTTGGAGTCTACCTGTGGCTTGCAGCTACACTCGTCGTGTCCCATATAAGATTTCGATGGGTCAAACCATGTCTATAGTATCATCATGAAAGTGGAGAGAAGTATCCAGGCCATGAGAGAGAAGGGGGGGGGGGGGGGCCTTAAAGCGAACCTGGAATTGGATGCTATACAGTTTGGATAAGATATAAAGTTTCTTATCATATGATCGATCCTTATTGGTTTCAGTTTCTGGTTATAATTGCGGGGCTAAACTGTGACAAGCGTGAAGCTCCCGAACGTTGCTTTATTATGAAAGTAATGGAGTACAAGTCAGCTCATCTTCGGATGCTTATATTTTTATGGAAAAGAAGGATCATTAGAGCTTCTGGAGCAATGTTTTCCATGTCATTTTTGGGAAACAAAAACAGTGACTTGCATGCCCAGTCCCATCTCTTGCATAGTTTAAGGACAACGACATTTCTTCTCCATTTTTCCTTTTTATCTTCTATCATCCTCCAACAGCTTTCATGTACCTTAAACACATCGTGATAATCAAACTGTCATAAAAGCTGATAGATATATATACTGATAAACTTGCACATACATGATAATGATAGTTCAAATGTTGAACAATTATTTGATTACCAATCAATAGAGGATATGACCCACCAAACTCAATTTTGCTCAACACCATCACCATTCAATACTTGCTACCTGGTTTAAATTTGTATTGTTGGGAGGGCTCTCTTTCAATTTGCTGTCTCCTCTGCACAATATTGAAATCAAAGTCACCCAAAATTGCTTTGAAGCACTTGGGGCTGCCAACTGGATGATAGCATGCAAATTAGCATAATGTGAAGCTTCTGTAGCTCACCAACTGATCAATTTCTTCGTCAGGGTCCCTTATGCTCTTAGATTTTCATTCTTGTCATCAGCTTTTGGGTCCCTGTGTTGATCGTATACTCGTCATCAAACCAATCTATTAATTAATTTCTTCTCAGTCACTTCAGCATCCTGCTGATTGAAGTTCATGAACTAGCTAGTTGTTGCTTTATTTCCGATTATTCTCTCATCAGAATAATTGATTCTTGAAACCAATAATTTCTCAGTAGATTTTATTGTTGTTAATTAAATATATCGATCGAACACTTACTCAGAAAATTATTAATTTAAACAGTGCTAATTTTGAGAGAGATGTTTGAACAAACACTGGCTGATTTAGGAAAGAACTTAAACAAAACCAGCTCAGAGACATTTGATTAAATTGATCATGCAAATTAATCTAGTATCTCAACTAATTAAATTCAGGCAGAATATTAAATTCAAGATCTAGCTAGTTTCCAAATGTTTTTCTATTGCAAAGTAGACGTGGATGATGAAGGACTAGTGTCCAAGCCTTGTCCCTGTACCATATTGAGATCTATATTAACCGATAAAATAAAAAGTTGTGCCCAATAATTCTCCGCTAATTGCTGAGAATATCCTCTTCAAAATTCAAGAAATATTTATATCTAAGTTATGTCAAAACCGTGCTGATAAAGACTAATCTCCTACTTTTTTTTCACGAATTACCTGTATTTGATGAGATCATGCATGCATGCATGGGAGATTGCAACGAAATTAAGTTAATATTGAGATGCAAAAACTCATTGAAAATAAAGAAAGAAATTAAGATCTTGCAACCTTTAATTAAAATTACAGCTAAAACATAGAAAAACAAAACTTTGAATAGAGAAGTCTTATGCAAATAATATATAAAAAATGTTTAAACAGTAAACTAAAAAATGCCTATGCACATGCGAGCCAGTCATGCAAGAAATTCAACATGTGGGTCAGCATTTAAAACAGATGGAACACATGGATTGTCTGTATCTACAGACTACAGCTGTGAGTGATTAGAGAAAATGTTTATATTATGCTGTATAATCAGTTGTTTTTCCTGTCAAAATTGATATACCAGCTGAAGGCCGGCCTTAGAGAATTGTAACTTGTTGACATACGAGGGGAGAATCCCTCTATAAGAGGTGACTACCTTTAACGTTTGCTGAATCTACTTTTCATGCCAATCATTCGATTCATAATTAATCCAATCATTAAGTTAATCAAACAACGTAAATATGTAGCCTTTTGTTTTGTTAAAGATGCGATTAGCCTTTTGTTGTCCGTATGATTATCAATTATTGCGATTTTAATAAAGTTAAACAAGGCAGCCATGGAGGTAATCAAGCAATCTATGTAGCTTTCTTGATGTGATATTTCGTTTCGTTAATTAATCTGAGGTTATGACGAACCCCTTTGTCTTCCATTGGTGATTAAGTTGAGTGCATGCAGACGTAAATTAGCTCCTTCATGCCATTAATTAATAGGATAAATAAAAATAAATAAGAAACCCAGGTTCATATTATCTATCCTCATAATTGTTTTCTGAAGGGGAGATAATGCTTGTGTTTTGTGGTCTCTTTATTTTGGTACGCCTTCCCTACACAGGGAAGCTTTTTTCATTATCATGTTGAACTCTATAGTTTATTTGGGTGTCAATCTCATGGAAGAATTATCACATTGAATTAATGGACATGGTTGTAAGAGTAGAGTCTAACTCGATATATTGAGGTCCCACGTCATTAAATCATAAGTAAATTAAGGTGATAAATTATATATAATATTAAAATTAATTAATTTTTTTAAGTTTGGTTTTGGCAAGATGGTAAAGTTTTTAAGTTCATAAAACAGCACTAAGGTTTGGTTCCAACTCCAATCTATCTGGATTTATTTTTTGTAAGCTAGGTTTTGACTTAACTAAATTGTTTTTTTTATGTAGTTTAATTTCAAACTTAATTTGAGCTTAAACCTCTAACCACCAAGTTTTAGGATCAAACTACGAAATTGAGTGTAGGTCACTGTATCTGTATTATTATTGATGGTAATAAGAAAAAGCATTGTGTTTTTTTTTTTTTTTAAATCTTCTTAGATGTTTAGCATGACCTAAATGGGTTGGAATTTCAACCCAATAACATCATATTTGGCATACCCTTTTTATTTATTTAGCATGAGTTTTTATATGCATATCAAACACAATTTTTATGCCAATGACATTGCACATCACCAATATTTCCACCCATAACGCAACTTACACAATAATTATGGCATGATATAATAACTAATAACTATAATAATCAGCCAATGGTAACAATGTTTTATCCATCAATGATATGTTCTCCTTCTCCATTCTCCATGAGAAAATTCCAAGATTTGGGTGTATAAATATATACACAGTCATCGGGCAAAATTCGAATATGATTCTTGGATGAAGCCCCATTTAGTCATTGAAAACCAGGCTACACTCATATTCTAGACTTAGGGCCATGAAACACAATCGTGTCATTCTCTACCATAAACACTAGCCAAAACCAGTCATGCCATCATTAGCTATAAAAGCTAGTCATGTTATTTTAGGTCTAAGCACTAAATGTTTTTTTTTTCAAATATACATTTCTCTTGCATTTCTTTCATATACATTACACTTCTTTTATACTTACTGACTTAAACATCGAAATGTTCCTTATTGCAATAGAGGGCTTGTTTTGTAGTAAAGCTCATGGACTTGCAGTCAGACCCAGTCACACCAACAATTTATGGTAAGGCCTTGTCATACCAGACATGGAAAATCCAATTTTTATCTAAAGTTTTTTCGATTTCATTAATGGCATTGTCTGTGGAAACAAAATAAAAGGTTAGTTCATTCCCTAGGACATTCCAATTTATCAAAAATATTTTTTTATGAATGACAAAACTATAAGACATAGGAGAATAACTGATTTCCTCACTATCGAAACAACTCATCCAAATCTCTATTAACTCACTCATCAAGTACAAGTGTTAAACAATGCTATTCTTTCCATACAAGAACAACTTCACACTCTTCTACTTTATTAATAGGAAATAAAAGCTTCATTATGTCACTGGGTGCACCAAGGCAACTCCAGCTCCAGCTCCAGCTCCATGAAGAAACTGGACAAATCGACGTGCAAACTTGACACGATACTCTAACCTTATGAATGAGTCACTCTTGTTATGAAGAACACTTCTTAACAGGTCTTACCCACAAGTATGACTATCTTCATCAATCCTTCTCTTACTCTCGCTCGTATGCTCCTCGGTTAAAAAAAAAATCAAGACGTGAGATGAGATCAGTAACTACACAGGCTTATGAACACTAGGCGGGGGACTCTCTATTTTTTCATAGATTATTGCATACTCAACTTTCCAAGAATTGTGTTGACGCAAAGGCCAACTTGGATAATTATGATGGCCGTGCAAATCCTAAAGATCACATACAAAATATTAGAAACATCGTTGAGCTTGTGACATATATGATGACCTTGCTAAGAATTGTGTCAATGCGAAGGCCAAGTTGGATAATTATGATGCCCTTGCAAATCCCAAAAATCACATACAAAATGTTAGAAACATCGTTGAGCTTGTGACATAAAATGTTAGAAACATCAATTCCAACGTGAAGAATCTACTCAAACTCATTTCCACTAAAACTATAATAAGTGGAGTCTATAACTACTCGTTATAGGAATGCATGTACACTCTCTATGACATAACTCTTATTAATATGAAATAAGTAATGAAGGACTATAATATAGAAGAGGAAGCCAATATAACTAGACAGGGTCACTCTCATTTTTTTTTTTAGAAGCCAATATGATAAGAGCTCCTAACCACGCCTCTTATCATCACATGTTGAGGTATTGACCATCATTAAGAGAAAAGATTTCACGCAATATATACCCATCTTCCATGAAAGTGATTCAAACATAGTGAGCCCTAACAAGTTTTGTCTATTTCATCATGATCATGAGCACAACACTAAGGAATGTCATCCCCTAAAAAAGATAGAAAGATTGATCGGTAGAAATTATATCTAACAATTTGTCATGAAAAAGAGATAACCAGAAAAAAGTTTGAATATTTCACTATGAGCTACTTGAAATCAAATAATCTCTAGATTATATCCAAAAATTGTATCTCCACCATTTAAATTTTTCAATAAAATTGTGCTTCTCCATGAAAATATCCATGTCGATATCTTTATATCTTCATTTAGTATCTCTATAAAAAATCTCTATGACAAGATCTTTATGTTTCCATTGAAATCTCCATAAAACATATCCATCAGCATCTCCATTCAAATCTCTACATCTCCATACAACATCTCTTTGCACAATATTTTTTTTATGAACACAAAACATTTTCCAATACACACACACACACACACACACACACACACACACACACACACACTCTATTAGAACTTGATATAATCTCATCTCTCTTGCATAAAAAACTCGCATGTTTACAAAAGACACAAAGATAACATTTTTAATACAAGCAAAATCACTAAAGGTAATATTTTTCATCCACCATAAATATTTTTTCATATTGGTTAAAGTCTTCTAAACATGTCTATTTAATAGACTTGTAGGACAAATAATGATACCAAGAAATATGGTGTTTTTTTTTTTAAACAGTTAGAAATATAGCCCAAGAATAACGATACCTAGCACACTTTAATTTCTATGTATTTTTTTGGTTTTTAAGAGCAGCGTACACAAGCTTTTCATGCATATAAGTTTTTTTTTTATGCATACAAAAGTTTTTCTATGCACGGTTAACACCATTTTCTACCCTAATTACATTTTTCATGTCAATATTTTCATCAATAGCAAACATGCACAACAATCATGTTATGACACAATAATCAATGACTACCATAACGAGTCAATGGTAACATACCAGTTAAATCGTGTTGCACCCTAATTGACAATACCTCCTCTGCGACTGATAAAGTCTTCGAAGCCAATGTTTGGATTAAAGGGGCCCCTCCAAAAGTTCAGGTGTTTCTCTGGTTGGCAGTTCAGGA